>Ga0172375_10000100_pt1 | contig 124423 bp, 124 predicted proteins | sample LakKiv1m_FD_114537 | JGI IMG/M metagenome (GOLD analysis project Ga0172375, IMG submission 114537) | Freshwater microbial communities from Kabuno Bay, South-Kivu, Congo - kab_092012_11.1m | ecosystem: Environmental > Aquatic > Freshwater > Lake | place: Democratic Republic of the Congo...
CCCAAATGACCACCCGCTGCCCGATGGCACGCTGGTTCTTGCAGGCTTCGATATGATCCATCACCCCCGGCTTCCCTTTGGCTATCTCCGGCACCACCATCGAGCTCCCGGTGGCATTGATGATGACCTCCGGCTTGAGCGCCGCCACCTCTTCTTTAGTGGCTTCTTTGCAGACCCTCACGTCCACCTTGAGCTTCCGCATCTGGATGCCGAGGTAATCGATGAAGTTCTGGAACTCGGAGGTCAGCTTGGTCTTGGCTAACGCCGCCACCATACCGCCCAGTTCCGGTTCTTTCTCCCAGAGGATAACCTGGTGCCCGCGCATGGTGGCGATGCGGGCAGCTTCCATGCCGCCTACCCCGCCCCCGACCACCAGTACTTTCTTTTTCTGCTTCGCCGGGGTGAAAGGCAGGGGTTCTTCCTGAATATCGTAGTTCACGGGACAGGGACGTCCGCAGCCGGCTAAGCAGCCGATGCAGCCGCGCACATCCTCGGGACGGTTTTCCTGCCATTTTTTGGGGGTCTCAGGGTCGGCTACCAGTTGCCGGCCGATGAAGACCATATCGGCTTTACCTTCTTCAAGGAATTTCTCCGCTAGTCTTAAATCTATAATTCTACCTACCGTAATCACCGGTTTTTTCGTGGCTTTCTTAATCGCTTCCGAGTGATGAATGTAGAGACCGCGGGGGTAATACATCGGGATAACGATACCTTCAGGAGAATGCATAATGGAACCCTGGGAGACGTCGAACGCGTCTACGCCGGCTTCTTCCAACGCCGGGATCAGGATTTTACAGGTATCTTCCAGTGTTATTCCCCATTTACCCAGCAGCTCATCGCTGCCGATTCTTACTATTACCGGGTAATCTTTACCCACCGCTTTACGGACTCGCTGGATTGTTTCACAGGGCATTTTCAGGCGATTTGCCCAACTGCCTCCGTGGCCATCGGTCCGGCGGTTGTACATCGGCGAGAGCCAGGCGCTGTAAAGGTTTGCCCCGCCGTGTGCCAGGTGCAGTTCAAAAATATCGACATTACCTTTCTTTAACCGGACCGCCACGTCCACGGTATCCTGGATATGTTTTTCAATATCCGCCGTGGGGACGTCCGCCACCGGCGGCATGGTGCCGGCGTACTCGTTAGCGCTCAGTTTGGGATGACGGGCATCAGGGTAAGGCGGTAATGAAGGACCCAAACCGGATTGGGGTCCGATGACCACGGTCTGAACTCCCAGCTTTGCGCCGTGCTTATGCATCGCCGCAGACATTTTCTGCCAGCCGGGGATATATTTATCGTCCGTGACGCCGACCCATTTGTTCATGTTCATCTGCTTGCGTCTCTGCAGCATTTCTGCGTTGGGAGGCGTGACCACTACCGCGCCGGTCATAATCAGCCCGGTGCCGCCGGCAGCACGCATCTCGTACCAGCGGATGGTCGCATCGGAAATGAAACCGTCGTCGCCGCCCGGCATATTTACCATCGAGGGTAATCCGAGACGGTTTTTAATCTGGACACTGTTGATTTTGATTGGTTCCCACACTTTCTGCAACATAGAAACGCCACCTTTCCAAATATTTTGTGTGAGTAAAAGAGTAACCTCATTTTGGCAGAGTCGCCTGCGGCTGTCAAACCCCAACTTGAACGCTGGTTATTTGACCGTTCTATCCCATCAAGGTATAATGTTGCCAGCATTTAGCTAAAACCACCACAATAAAGTTAAGAAAAGGAGAATTTTATGGCGGATGCTGTAACTAAAAAGCGGCTGCCTATCAGGAGAGGCAGATTCGTGGTGCCGGATGAACCCGGGAAAGAACCCTATTTGACAGCAAGTAAATGCAAGAATTGCGGCAAAGTTTTTTGTCCCCCGCGTCATATTTGCCTGAACTGCGGTAAACAAATGATGGAAATCATTCCCCTGAGCGGTAAAGGAAAAATCTACAGCTATACCGAGGTACACCAGCAGTTACCCGGCGCCCTGGTAAAAACACCTTATATGATTGTCATCGTCTCGATGCCGGAAGGGTGCCAGGTGCATGGAGTAATGACCGAGAATTATAAAGATATCAAGGTCGATGCCGACGTCGAAGTCTACTTCGAGAAAATGATGGAAGACAAGGACGGTAACGAATTGATTGCCGATAAATACCGTCTGGTAAAAAAAGGGAAGAAGTAGGAGAGAAAAATGGGAACGACAGATGCATGGAAAAAAATGCGTGAAGTCTGCGTCCTTGGCGTAGGCTTGCATAAATTCGGGAGGTTCCCGGAAAAAGATATCGGCGATCTGGGTAGGGAAGCCATTTTAGCCGCCTTTGAGGATGCCGGGGTCGAGGCAAAAGACATTCAAGCCGGGTTCGGCGGCAGGGTTTTCAATGGCAACAGTACCGCCATCAGGCTAATCAGCGAGGTTTTCCAGTCCGGTATCCTTATCGATAACGTGGAAAAAGCCTGCGCCACTTCTTCAACCGCTGTCCGCCTGGCGACCTGGGCAATCGGCGCCGGTCTTTATGACGTTTGTCTCTGCGTCGGCGTTGAGAAAATGGAAAGAGGCCTCGTCGGCGGCGTGGCGCCGGGAATGGAATCCCGCGCTTCTTACGGACAGTTGATGGGGTTGGGCATTATGCCGGCGGAATACGCGCTGCGCGCCCGTCGCCACATGCACGAATTTGGTTCGACCCGCGAGATGTTCGCGCAGGTTGCCGTGAAAAGTCACAAAAACGGCGCGCTGAATCCTTACGCTCAGTATCAGACCCCGGTAACACTGGAAGAGGTGCTTAACGCCCGGATGATTTCCGACCCGTTGACCCTTTATCAATGCTCGCCGTCTACCGATGGCGCCACGGCGGTGGTACTGTGCGCCCGCGAGGTGGCGTCCAAATACCGCGGCAAACCCATTACCATTGCCGGCTGGGCAAGCGGCACGCCTGCGTATGCCACGACTGGTGTCGGTGGGGATGTGCAGGAAGGTTACATCGATAGAATTGCCAATGAAGCTTACGAGCGCGCCGGGGTTGGTCCCGAAGATGTCAGAGTCGCCCAGGTGCACGACGCTTTCAGTTCCGGCGAAATTTTCGCCATCGAAGACCTGCGCTTCGCACCAAAGGGTGAAGGCGGGCGGTTTGTCTGGGAAGGCAAAGCCGATATCAACGGCAAGGTTGCCGTCAACACCGACGGCGGGCTGGAGAGCCGCGGGCATCCTCAGGGCGCCACTGGTATCGCGATGCTGGCGGAAATCGTGCGGCAACTGCGCGGCGAAGCCGGTTTGCGGCAGGTGCCCGGCAATCCCAAAGTTGGTCTGCAGCATAATGTCGGCGTCGGCGGCTGCAATATCTTTATCTACAAAAAATAGTAGTTAATCGGTGGTTAGTTGAGGGGCTGTTTTTACAGCCCCTCTTTTTTGCTCGCAGATATCAGTTTCCACTGGTTCGTGTGATATACTTTTTAAAAAGAAAATCTTTTGAGGTTTGGTGTGAAAGCACACTGGCTTAAAATATTACATTGGGAGCATATCGGCATTACGCTGATTACCCTCGTAACGCTGATAATGCATTTCAGCATTATCATGCTCCCGGAGAAGCCGCTTTTCGACGAGGCTTTCTATTCCGCGGACGGTAAAGCTATTGTGGACGGTCGGGGAACATTGCGCACCGAGCACCCGCCCCTGGGGAAATTTTTTGTGGCCACCGGGATATTGCTGTTCGGCGATAATGCCTTCGGCTGGCGGTTTTTCTCTGTAGTCGCCGGCACGGCAATTTTGATTCTTTTTTACCGCATTTGCCGGGAGCTTTCGTTGCCCAAAATCGCCACGCTGATAGCGGTTTACCTGCTGGCTTTTGAAAATATCACTTTTGTGCAAGCCAGCGTGGGGATGCTGGACGTTTATATGGTAGCGTTCAGCCTGGGCGCTTTTTACCTGTATCTCAAGGGAAAATATCTCCCGGCGGCGATTTTCGCTGCTTTAAGCGTGATGGCGAAGCTTAACGGCGCGCTGGTGGTTCCGGCCATCGGGTTGCACTGGCTGATCACCCGGCGCGACCGGCCTGGTTATTTTATCCCGGCGATGTTATTTTCCCCGGTAGCTTTCCTCATTATTTTACCTTTTGTCAATTTTCCCATCGAAGGTGAGTGGCAAAGCCCATTCCGGATGACCGAGGTGATGTTGAGTGCCACCCAGTCTCTGACCTTTGCTAATGTTGACCACGAGGTGCGGCAGGCTCCCTGGGACTGGTTTATTCACTGGATGCGCATTGCCTACTGGTTCAAACCGAATTACTGGGGGAACTTGAGCCTGCAGATCTGGGCGCTGGGTATCCCCACGGCGATCTACCTGTTCTTAAGGACATTGTGGAAAAATAACGCCGGGAAGTTCGGGCTGAGCTGGTTTATCGGTACTTACTTACTCTGGATACCGCTGGTCTGGATGACCGACCGGGTGACTTACGGCTTTTATCTTTACCCCACGGTGGGCGCGCTGTGTTTGGGGCTGGCAATCTTTTTCACCGATACTCTGAAACTGGGACTAAGGTTCAAAACGGGAAAATTCCGGTGGGTGGCGTTCGGGCTGGTGGCATTGGGCATGGTAGGGCACATGGTATCGTTTGTCCTGATGTCCCCGGTGTTTACCCGCTGGTTTTAGTATAACGGGTGTTTTTTCAATTTATCGCGCAGGATTCTCAGGTTCTGGACATCTTCGCGGTTGTATTTCAGCAGAATCGGCAAAGCCTCGGCATCGCCTTGCTTATATCGGCGCCAGAGCAGCACCGCGTCCCAGCCGTTGATGCCCTGCGATTCTCTTTCAATCCCCAGTTTTACCTCCACGGCTTTAAAGCCGCCGTAAAGATTGCAGCGCCAGCAGTCCAGCATCAGGTCCACGTGCCGGTAGTTCTGCAGCAGGTCGACTTTCAGATAATCTTTAATAAACGGGATGTCAAAACGCCCGCCGTTGTAGGTGTAAATCGTATCCACGCCTTCCAGCGTTTTTTGCAGACTTTCCGCCGTGATATCATCTCCCACAATCTGTATCATTTCCTCAAAATCGGCGCCCACCAGGAAGATGCCGATGACGGTGATGTAACTGTAAACCGACGATAACCCGGTCGTCTCGATGTCCAGATAAGCGTCCACTGTTCGCCCTTTCGGTATTTGTGTTTATATTATAACGGTTTCATCCCGCTTCTGCTATAATTTAGCCACCTATTTTGAGATAAGGAGCGGTTTATGGATTTGAAAAAAATCAATGAAGCCTTTAACCTTTACATCCGCCCGCAGACTTTCCCGCTGGCAATCCGACTCTGTAAGTCTGAAAGTGAGCTGCCGGAAAAAGTGCGTTTACCCCGCCGTGACCTGGGTATCAACATCTCGCTGTGTCACGCCATCGCGCTGTCGAGGCGCTACGGCTGGACGATGGCGGTGGACAAATATTCATCCTGTTACGTGCCGTTAATCAGCCTGGGTTTGGTGCCGGTGCCCGCGGATGTAACAGACGGCTCGTTTCAGTCTTCTGTGGGGCTCTGGGGAATGAGCCAGGAACAGGCGCAGCGCGCTATCGCGAACATTCCTAAACTCGCTGCCGGACAATACCAGTACGTGGCGATTGCCCCGGTGGACCGCGCCGAATTCGAACCGCATTTATTTTTACTGTACGCCATGCCGGCGCAAATCTGGATACTGCTTTCAGGATACCTGAACGGTAACGGAAAAAGCGCTCTGGACGTGAAGATGACTACGGGCGCCGGGTGCACGAACTACATTACGCGGTTGATGCTCACCAACGAGGCGCAGTTCGCGCTGGTCGGCACCGGCGAACGGCTGGTGCCGCATCCGCAGGACTACGAATGCGCTTTTTCGGTCCCGGCAGACAAAATGGAAAATACCGTTAAAGGCATGGAAAATAACTACCGTACCGGGGTTTTCCGCTATCCTATTCCCAGCTTTATGCGCTATGATTCGCAGCATCCCCCGGGGTATGACAGGATGCGGGCGCATCTCCTCGGTGAAGATAAACAATAATACCCTTGGTTACTCCGGTTTCCAGAGCAGCCGCAGGAAGAAATACTTCCGCAGCCGCAGCATATACCGGATGAGAGACGGACAGAGGATAACCCAGGCTTTGCGCGTGCGCAAAGCTTCCTGCGAGTCCAGCATTTTCTGGCGACTGAACACCAGCTTGCGGTAGGACGCCGTAATCTGATTAATGTTGTCGTCCTGCCAGGGTAACACGCGGATGAGCCGCTGTCCGAACTCGGTCGGCGTATCCCAGTGATGAGGGGGAGTATCCACCCGTGCCGCCAGCAGCGCCATTTGCCCGTAAATGCCGGCGGTATCCGCTTGCTTTAACTTCTCTACCCAGCGGTTGAGTATCAGCCGGGTGACGGCAACCGCGATTATTACGAATGACATTATACCGGCAAGCCAGAAGTAGATGACCGGGAAGCGTTTTACATTCGTAATCGGCGTAGAAATGACCGGTTCTAAATCCGGCAGTTCCAGCATCCACGGCGGCAGCATATTTTCTTCGGTGAAGGCATAACTGTCATCGAGTTTGCCTTCTTCTGTACTCGCCTCTTCCCCCGGGATATCGCTGGCCGGGGTCGATTCAAACTCTACCCAGCCGATGTCCGGGAAATATATCTCTACCCAGGCGTGGTAATTACGGGCGCGTACCCGATACGTGCCGGTCTCCCGGTCGTATTCTCCCCGCAGATAGCCGGTATTCAGCCGGGTGGGGACGCCCACGGCGCGCAGCATTGTCGCCATTGCGGAGGCGAAATGGGTACAATAACCGCGTTTGGCGGTAAAAAGAAAATGTTCCACGCCATCCCGGTTGGCGGGTGTTGGCGGGGTTGCCTGGTCGTAAACAAACTGGCTCAGGTATTTTTTTACCGCCAGCGCTTTCTCGTACGGGGTGGTTACTTTTTCGGTAATCTGTTTACTGAGGTCGCGTACCGCTGTGGGAAAATTATCCGGGAGCTGGAGATAATGTCCGGAAATCCACAGAGGGTATGCCGTCCCGGCATTCTTCAGTGTTTCCGGACTGGCGGTAATCACCCTTGAAGTCACGGTATATTGTTGATAAGGCATCACCAATGTTTCGGCGACCAGTGCTGCGGTGTCGACGGTGCCCGCCGGTCCCGGGCTCTGGAGATACTGCGCGAAAACCTGGAGTTTATAAGGGATGTCAATACCGGTTACATCGCCGGTGGTCAGAATGACATCTGTGCGTAATCGCGATTCGACGGTATAATTAATTTCTTGCTGCGGCAGCGTCACATCCAGCGGAATATCGGCAGCCATATCTACCTGGCTGGTGCGGGTGACGCTGGTCCAGCCGGTAACCGCGTAGGTATCGTAGCGACGTACCGTCCAGTAGTTCGCGTAAGCGCTGTTGATAATGAAGAAAAGCCGGTCGCCGACTTCGATAGAGTCTTTGAACAGGAGGGAGTCTCGCTCGCGGCTGCGTAATAACGGCCATTTGGAACTGATGTTTGAAAACACGTTGAACCACTGGTCGCGAATGTGCAGGCTGCTGGTATCAATTTTAAGGCTGATTTTATCGAGCGGCGGCTCCGGCACGGCATACGAAATGCCAACCCCGGCAAACGTAATGACGACCGTCAACACCGCAAAAGTTACAAAATGACGTCGCCGCGAACGTTCCTTTCCCGAAGGCAGCCGCAGGTTTTGACCCCTTAACTGCGAACTTACCAGTAAAGGAATTGCCGGCAGAAAAAATAGCGGCAGGTAGTAATATTTATCGTGAGTAAGATTACTCACGTTGATGAGCAGCATCACCAACCCTAGGATAATCGTCATCCAGCTATTGCCGCGCCGCCACAGGTAATAAAACGCCATGACGCCGATAATCCAGGTGACCAAGAACAGGAACATCACAAAATAAATCGGCGCATCGCTGGGGCGGGCATTATTTACCGTCTGCCACCACAACTGGAAAGCCGTATTGTGCGCATCGGCGGTGAACATCAGCACCGATTGTCCCACCGTCACCGCGATACCAAGCAAAATGGTGATGACAATCAACCACTTCTTTAGAAAGTGTAAACAGGAAAACGCAATGCCGCCGGCCGCGCCGAGCGCCAGCGTCACGATTAATAAAGGCTCCGGACGTACCCAGTCCGCTTTTTGTACCGACCAGACCGCCACCGCGAGCGTGAAAAAAGCCAGCAACGAGTTTAGCCCCAGCAGCCAGCTCCCGGTATCCAGTCGCTGGTAGCGTACCTGTACGGGCTTTGTTATTTTATTTTTCAGCCATTGTTTCATTGCGGTCATACTGTCACCGGGTGCAAATGGGTGGCTTTGCTATCCAGCGCTTTAGCTAAATCGTCGCCTTTGTAAACGGTATAGACCTGCGCGCCCGTCCACGCCAGTGTCCTGCCCATTTCCGTCAGCATCCGGTTGCCGGTCCAGCTGGCGGCGTCGAGTAAAATCACCACGACGGTATCCACCCGGCGCCGGAGCAGGCGGATAACCTCAGGCAGATTCACCGAAGTGGTGGTGGCGATTATTATCAGTAAAGGATTATCCCGCAGTTTGTCCAGGTTATTGTTTACTATTTCCAGCAAGTTGCCGTTCCAGTCGGTTTCCGTTAGTGCCAATTTTTCCAGGATTTTCCAGCGCTGTAACTCGCCGCGCGCCGGCAGCAGGAGGGTACGGTTAGCATCGCCCGCCATTAAACCTACCCGCATCCCGCCCTGCAGGTAATCGCTTGCCACCGAAGCGGCAATCGTAATTGCCTGTTCGTCGGTTGTGTCGCGGTTGCGACCGTAATGGGCGGCTTCGTTCATATCCAGCAGCACCCAACTTTCCTTGGCGGCGTTATATGCGCGGTCGGCATCGAACATTTTTACCATCAGTTTACCGGTGCGCAGGGCGCTCGGCCAGTGAATATGCCGGAGACTGTCGCCGGTGTTAAATTCCCGTACGCTGGAAGCGTTCGGGCTGATGCGGCTGACAGATTGAAAACCGCTGCCGTAACCGAAATCGCTGAAAGAACTGAATTTAAAATGGGGCAAATCTACCGTACGGGGGTATACAATCAAAGGTTGACGCTCCCCGAGGCTAATCCGTTTCGAAAAAATACCCAGCGGGTCGGTCGCGGTCACGTTCACCGGACCGGCATAAGCCAGACCGCGCCGGGTGCAGGTAAATCTGGTTTGCCAGGTTTGTTTATCATGGCCGCGTATATTCACCAGAACATTATCCTGCTGTCCGAGGTCGGTCTGGTCTTGTACGGTCAACCACAATCGCGGCAGGCGGCTGTTATTGGTCAAAGTCAGGTCACGGAAAAATTCATCGCCGACCTGCAGATGCTCCGGCAAACTGCCGGCAGTGACGGACAGGCGACGCAAGCTGATGTTTACCCAGAGATAGCCGGCGGCTAAAATTAATGTGGAAAGTACGAACAGGCGGAATAAAAGTATGGAACCAAAAAGCAGTGATACCGCCAGCAGCAGTAAAGCAACTGAAATTGACATAATCGCGCGTGCTTTCATATCTCACTCCGGTAATTGACGGCGAGTTTAACGGCCGACGGTGCCGGGCACCGGCACCAGTTCCAGAATTTGCCTCACGATGTCACGCCCGCTGCGGTCATGAGTGGTGTCGGTAGCCCTGGGGATCAAGCGGTGCGCTAATACGGGGGCTGCCAGCGCCTTTACATCATCGGGCAACACGTAATCACGCCCCAGCAGTAATGCCCGCGCCTGTGAGGTGCGGTAGAGCGCCAGCGAACCGCGGGGTGAGGCTCCCAGGAAAATCAGCGTGTTATCGCGGGTGGCGGCGACCAGTCTGGCGATGTACTCTTTGACCAGTTCGTCCACGTATATTTGTTTCACGGTTTCCTGCAGCGTTTCCATTTCCGCGGTCGTCAGTACGGGATTTATTTTTTCCACCGGGTGCCGGAGTTGCTGCCGGTCCATAATGTTTATCTCATCGGCAACTGCAGGGTAACCGATGTTGATACGCAGGATAAAACGGTCCAGTTGGGTTTCCGGCAGGGGGAAGGTGCCCTCGTACTCGATGGGATTCTGGGTTGCCAGTACGTGGAATGGGGAGGGCATCCGGTGGGTGACGCCATCGACGGTAATCTGACCTTCTTCCATACATTCCAGCAGGGCAGATTGTACCTTTGGCGTGGCGCGGTTGATTTCATCCGCCAGCACGAGTTGCGCCATAATCGGGCCGGAGCGGAATTCAAAATCGCCGGTCTTCTGGTTGTAAAAAGACACGCCGGTGATATCCGAGGGCAGCATATCCGGCGTAAATTGAATTCGCTTGAAAGTACAGTCCAGTGATTTTGCCAGACTGCGCGCCAGCATTGTTTTCCCCACACCCGGGGCATCCTCGATAAGCAAGTGCCCGCGGCTGAGGAGTGCCACCACCGCCAATTCGATTGGCTCCCGCTTGCCGATGATAACCTGCTCGACATTGTCGACGATAGACTTAGCCTTCGCCTGGGCAGCCACGATATCGGTCATCTTAACCTCCCGCCGGCATATTTTTCTTGTACGATTGTCTTTTCAGTCAACATTATTTTAGCACAACCTTTTGTTGTTTGCGGCCTATGCGACGCACGCCTCCGAACATCGTTTGCAAAAACAGAATCGGTGTAATAGAATAGCACCAATTAAAATGCGGAGTAAATTGAAGGAGCGGAGAAAATGGTAGATTACGCAGACGATAACGAAGTTCGCATCCAGACGCTGGATGTGGGTAGTTCCATCTGGGCAAACACCTATCTGGTCAGTTGCCCTGCCACGGAAGAGGCGGTGCTCATTGATGCGTCCGGCAAGCCCGACCGGGTGCTGGAGCAATTGAAAAACAAAAAAATTAAATATGTGTTGATGACCCACAGCCACAGCGACCACACCGGCGCGCTGTCCGCGGTCAACTCCAAACTGAAAATCCCTGTCGCCGGGCACACCGCCGACGCCCCGAAATACCCGGTGGCGCTGGATATCGAGCTGCAAAATGGGGATAAACTGGTTTGCGGGAAAAACGAGATTCGCGTTTATCACACCCCGGGACATACTAAAGGCAGCCTGTGTTTTCTTATGGGCAAGCATCTCTTTTCCGGGGACACCCTATTCCCCGGCGGTCCTGGTTATACTGCCACGCCCGATGATTTCGACGAAATCGTTCGCTCAATCAACAACCGGCTTTTCCCTTTGCCGGACGAAACGATCGTTTATCCCGGGCATGGCGATACTACCGTTCTGGGCAAAGAAAAAGACGCCTACAAAGCCTTTGCGGCGCGTCCGCATCTGTCACGTTTGTGCGGCGATGTTCTGTGGTTGAAGAGCTAACGCCAGATTTGCTCCCGGTGAAACGCCTCGGCGAACTGAAAATCGGTTTTTTCCGCCAGCGACTTGTAGCGCTCGCGCATGCGTTTTTCCATTTCTTCCACGTCGAACTGACTGCGGTGGCATTTCAGAGCGGCAATCTTCTGCTCGAAGGTAGCGGAAATGTCTTCCTTGTGGTTGACATCGGGTGAGCCCCAGAGCCAGACCTCTTTGGCTTTGTGGGTTTCGTAGCCCTGATCTGCCAGGTCGGGGTAGGCGTGGATATCGCGGGCGTAGGGAAAAACGGCGTCCAGCACGACCTGCCCGGTAATGCGGTGGTCACGGTGCCAGATATACCGGCGGTAGGGGTCGCAGGTACCGACGATTTCCGGCTTGAAAATGCGGATTTGTTTTACCAGTTCTTTACGGAATTCCGTGGTGTCTTCTAGTCCCTGGTCCGGGAACCGCAGGAAAACGACTTCTTTGACCCCCAGCACTCTGGCGGCGGCTTTTTGTTCCTTCTCCCGTATTTTTACCAGTGTGGCAGGCTGCATATTCGGGTCGCTGGTGCCTTTATCGCCGTTGGTGCAGATGACGTAAGCGACCGATTTGCCTTCTTTTACCCATTTGGCGACCGTGCCGGCAATTCCGAACTCCGCGTCATCCGGGTGCGGCGCGATGACCAGCGCGTACACCGGTTTGAATTTCAAGGCGGGTTTTTTGACGTTCATTTTTACCATCCGTAAAGCTTTCTTATCTCCAGTCTATAACAGGTCAACAGAAAAATGGAACTAGCTCAGTTTTCTGACTAATTGTTCACACTCGGTGATAATTTGGCTTCCCACTTTTCTCCAGGTGTAAGACGCCACTGTTTGGCGGATGGCTGCCGGAGTGTAGTTGTCATAATTCTCGAATGCTTTTTTTAATGTCCGGGCGATGCTTTGCGGAGAATTATCCGGTGTCATTATGCCGTTAATGCCGTTAAAGATGAGATCCGGCATCGCTCCCACGCAGTTGGCAACCACCGGGGTGCCGCATGCCAGGGCTTCCAGGGCAGTCAACCCGAAACTTTCGGCATAAGACGGCAGTGCCAGGATATCCGCGGCGTTATACCAGGTGGGCATTTCGGCTTGTGGTACGGCCGGGTGAAAAGATACGATACCGGCAATGCCGGCGTCCGCGGCTTGAGACTGCAGCGTTGCTAGCATTGCGGTATCCAGTTTGTTCCCCCCCAGCACAATAAACTGCAGATGGGGGATGTCTTTTAGTAATGCGGCGGCTGACAGTAAACGGTCGATGCCTTTTATTTTTTCCAGCCGCCCGGCAAAGAGGACGCATTTGGCCTCTGCCGGGATATTTAGCCGCCGGCGGCAGTCCGCTTTATCGAGAATACGGAAAAGCCTGGTATTAACGCCGCAGGGAATGACCGTGATTTTCCCGGCGTTCAGATTATACTCTGCTGACAGGAATTCTTTCTCGGTCGTGGTCGTGGCGATAATCCGGTTAACTGCCCTCATAATACCCGTTTCCGCAGGGATCCGGAACGCCGGCTCGTTTTCGGCAGTCGGGAGGGCGTTTTTTACTGCCCCGAGAGTGTGGAACATCGTGACGTGCGGTATCTGCCATTGCTGCTGCAGCGTTATGCCCGCCGCGCCGGATATCCAGTAATGGCTGAAGATGATGTCGTACTGCAGGTTGTGGGCGCCGGAAAATCGTTCCAGATTACCTACCAATACCGGCAGCCTTTCGTAAATTACCGATTTATCGGCGTCGCTCTCGTTACCATCGGCGAGGTGAATCAGCCGCACATTCCGGGCGATAATTTGAGTTACGAGACTGTGCCCGGCGTGCGCCCGGGTGTAAATATCAACCTGATGTCCCTGCCTGCCGAGATACGCGGCAAGCTCCCGGACGTAGACGTTCATTCCGCCGACGTTCCCGCTCCCGGGAAGTCCGGAAGGACAGGAATGAATTACCAGGAAAGCGAAACGCATTTCAGCCCTCAAATGATGTCGATGTGGCATTGCTGCAGGCGTACTTCTTTTCCGCCCAGGTGGAATTTATAAGGCTCGCTGCCTTTTAGAAAATCGAATTTATTTTTACGCTGTTCGATACTGTCTTTAATCAACAGGGCTTTGGAGATGATGCCTACACTGAGATAATCGTACTGCCGCTCGAAGCCGCTGTTGTAAAGATAAACAACATCGTGGTAGTCGTAAGCCGCGAGCGCGGCCACCGGCTGCCGGTCCAGTTCCAGGATAAAACCGCGGAAAATACCTGTCTCTGCCATCCCCTGGAAGTTACGCCGGAAATACTGCTCCATCGCCGGGGTAAGAAAATCAGCCTTGTCCTCGCGGCTTTCGGTAAACATTTTTAGGAACAAATTTGTAAATGCCGGGACCTCCGCAGGAGAAGTAATAAATTTCGAAGTAATTTCCCCGGCGGCTTCAAAACGGCGCAGTTTGCGGCGGAGTTCGTGCCGCTGCTTGGTTTCCAGCGACTGCACGTATTCGTCCCAGGTAAATGGCAGCACAATTTCCGGTGAAACCTCATCGGGTGCGAGAGCAACATCGTGTCCCAGCTTCCTGGCCGCCGGCGCCAGGTGCGTGATAATCGTGGCGTCGGGACGGCACACTTGCGCGTCCAGCGTTTTGATGCCGCTGGTTTTCAAATACTGCAGCAGATTGGCGTAGAAAACCGTTTCTTTTCCCGGGACCACCGGAAAGTCGAAATAGTCGCAGACATTCACACTGCCGATTATCGAGGCGTCCGTACCCGAAATTATCAGCGGAGCGATGCCAATAACATTGTCATCTTCACGAACCACCAGGCAGCGGTCGGTTGCCGCCGCGGCGAAGCTGTTTTTCCAGACCCCCAACCAAGCGGGCAAAATAAACAGTGGTTCCCAGCGCAGCTTTGACGATATATCCAGCCGGTATAATTCCAGCCGCGAAAGCTCTTCAACGGCAACCGTACAACGCATCTCTTTCACTTTCTAGGTTGACTAACGCGAGGGCAAACTGAGTTTATTTTTCCTCGATGGTGACTTTGAGAATCTTATCGCCCTGGGTGATTTTTTGCAGCACATCCGTTCCCTGAACCAGTTGCCCGAAAACCGAGTGGTGGTTGTTTAAATGGGGCTGGGGTGCGAAACAGATAAAGAACTGACTGCCGTTAGTGTTGGGGCCGGCGTTCGCCATCGAAAGGCTGCCGGTAACGTGCACCCGGCGGGGTGCAAACTCGTCCGGGAACCGGTACCCGGGCCCGCCGCGCCCGGTGCCGGTAGGGTCGCCGCCCTGCGCCATAAAACCGGCAATCACCCGGTGAAACACCGTGCCGTCATAAAACCCGTCACGGGCAAGGCAAACAAAATTGTTCACTGTCCGGGGGGCGTCCGCGGCGTAAAGGTCCAGTATCATTTTGCCTTTACTGGTTTCCATTACCGCGCTGTATTTCTTGTTTTTATCGAGGCACATCGCCGGCGGGGCGGTATAGGTTTTTCTCCGGGGTGAATTCGTTTCGCTCATTTCAAATCCTTTAGTTTTCTTCGATAACCACGGTTTTAATATGCACGTCAACGGTCGGGGAGGAGTTCTCGCCGTTTTTCACGGTCACCGGGACGTTGCCGATGCCGTTAACGACTTCCATTCCTTTGGTAACCTGCCCGAAAATGGTGTAATTTTTTGCCAGCCTTCCGGTGAGATTTGCCAGTGTGATAAAAAACTGGCTGCCGTTAGTATTCGGACCGGAGTTCGCCATCGCCAGTATGCCGCCGATATAATCCCGGGTGGTTGGCAATTCATCGGCAAAGCTGTAGCCGGGGTCGCCGGCGCCCGTGCCAGTGGGGTCGCCGCTTTGAATGACAAACCCCTTAACCACGCGGTGGAATTTCACATTATCGAAGTAGCCGTCACGCGCCAAGAAAACAAAATTGTTGACTGCCAGCGGGGCTTCCGCGGCGAATAATTTCACGCTAATATCGCCGTAGTTCGTCTTAATGACGGCGGTATAATTTTTCGTCTGGTCGATGGTCATCGGGGGATAGGCGGCGTAGGTCTTGGGCGTGGCGGCGCCGGAGCCGCAAGCCGTTAACAACAAAACCGTGCACAGAAAAATGACTACAGGTGCCATGCGTTGCAACTTGTTCATGCTTAGAAACTCCTGAAAAGAAAATTAAGGGGCGCTAGATATACAGTGTCAAGGCTGACGGCAGCACGGTAAAAGTCGCCGGCGATTGCCCCAGCAGTTCACCGTCGGCTTGCATTGCCAGCCCTTCCCGGCAGTTCACCTTTATTTGTTTCACTCGGCGCACGGATATCTTGGGGTGGGTGAGATGGGTACCTTTGTACACCCGGGGTAAAGAGTAAAGCAAGTCCGGTTTGCTGACATCGCCGATAATCACCACGTCGAATAAGCCATCGGTCAGGTCCGCGTTAGGAGCGATGAACATACTGCCGCCGCCGTATTTGCCGTTATTCATCATAATCGTGCAGACTTTGTGCTGCTCGGTTTTACCGTCAAACTCCAGTGTCATCTCGCGGTTGGAATAGGTCAGCAGGGTGGTAAAAATGCCCAGCAGGTAAGAGGGGGTAGCGCCGAGCGATTTGTATTTAATGGTAACTTTTCTGACGATTTCAGCGTCGAATCCCAACCCGCCGAAATTCGCGAACAGGCGTTTCTTCACATTCCCGTCATTAAGGTATTCCACCATCCCGAGGTCGACAATCGTTTTTGAGGGGTGCATCAGGTGTTCGCAGGCCTGGACGTAGTCGCGTGGAACGCCGACGGTGCGGATATAATCGCCCCCGGTGCCGGTGCCGATAATTCCCATCGCCACTTTATTAAGGCTGCCGGTAAAGTAGAGCCCGTTAACCACTTCGTTGATAGTACCGTCGCCGCCGACGGAGACAATCAGTTGATAGCCTTTGCCGACGGCGTCCTTGACCAGTTCGATGGCATGCCCGGGAGCTTCCGTAATGTCATGCTCGAATTTCAGCCCGATTTGTTTGAGTAAAGAACGAATCTCCGGCCAGCGGCGGGCGGTTTTCCCGGCCCCGGCGGCGGGGTTGACAATCAAACGCGCGTACGTCAAATAGTTTCCCTTTACACTTCTTTTGCCGTATTATAACACAAGTCTTGCAAAAGTGCTGTTCTTGGTGTACAATAGGCGCCAATGGTTTGAGGACAGGTTATGTTTTGCCTCGGTGAGACTTAATCTTCGCAGGAACCAAAAACATTTTACAGAGGAGTGCAACCGGTGACCTATCAGGACAAACAGATTCAGTGCAGTGAGTGCGGTAATTCGTTCACGTTTACCGCCAGGGAGCAGGAGTTCTTTGCTTCCAAGGGCTATACCAACGAGCCCAAGAGATGCCTTAACTGCCGGCAAGCCCGCCGCACCAGCCGCGGCAATGAGGGCGGCAGAGACGGCAGCCCGCGCCAAATGTACACGGCGGTGTGCGCGCAATGCGGCAAGGAATGCCAGGTGCCTTTCTCTCCCAGACAGGGGAAACCCGTCTACTGCAGCGATTGTTATACCGCGGTAAAAGCTGCGAAATAAAAACTATCTCAGTTTTTAAAAAATAATAACGAAAAACACGGGGCAGGGGGAACCGATGTGATGGGCGGCTGTTTACAGTTTGCGCATGACGCCGATAACCCTGCCCTGTATTTCTATATTTTCTGCCGGCTGCATTATCGGTTTCATACTCTGATTGGCAGGTTGCAGCCTGACCATATTCTGCTCGTAAAAAATGCGCTTCAATGTGACTTCGCGGCGGTCCTTAATCCATACGGCGACCATTTCCCCGGGGTTAGCGGTCTGCGACGGTTCGATAATGACGACATCACCGTCGTCAATCAGCGCGTCAATCATCGATTGTCCCTTAACCTTCAGGGCAAAGACCTGCCGGGTGCCGGCAATTTCACGCGGGATTTCGATTAACTCCAGGGCTTGATTATGCCAGGTATCGGCGGCGGGCACCGGAATAGGTTCGCCGGCGGCGATGGTACCAAGCAGCGGGACACGGATAGTATTGAAATTTTCCCTGAGTTTGGCGCTAATATCGGGCAAGCGGATGCTGCGGAAAATTTCCGGGTCCCGCTGGATACGGCCTTCACGCTCCAGCACGTCCAGGTGGTATTGCACCACGGCGGTAGAGCTGATATTGCAGCCCTTGAGAATGTCGCGTACGGTCGGCGCGTAATCGTGTTCCTCCAGGAAAACGCGGATAAAGCGGATAATTTTCTCGCGGGTCTGGTTACGCGCCAGTGTTCTCATATTCACTCCGAACGAATGTTCTAATATCTAATCTAACACCAAGTAAATTATTTGTCAATACCCCTTAATTCAATCACACCTGTATACTTGCATAAATGAGTTATTTGGTATAAAATGAGCACAATCCTTATTAATTCGGGAGCTGATATTGAAATTGCCTTTGGGGGGCATAAATGTCCTCGATTTATCCAGAAACATAGCCGGTTCTTATGCGGCACTGCTGCTAAGCGAGCAGGGCGCCGATTGTGTTAAATTAGAGCCGAGAAGTAATGGAAAACAGCACCGTTCCGTTGAATTCGCCGTTTTTAACCGCAGCAAACGCAGCCTGGCGTTAAATCTCACTGACCCGATGGGCAAAGCCGCTTTTGCGCGCCTCCTGCATAAAATTGATGTTGTAATTACCGACTTTTCACCCGGAGAAGCAAAATCCCTAAGCGTCGATTATCGCAGGTTAAGGCAAATTAACCCCCGTCTGATTAATCTTTTGGTTACGCCTTTAGGCGAGAACGGCCCGCTGAGAAATAAATCCGCTAACGACGGCGTGGTCGAAGCTTTTGCCGGCACGATGCGCAGCCAGGGCGGTGTGCATTTCCCGCCGGTGTTTGTATTTTTACCTTTACCCGGTTATGCCGCGGCAATGCTGGGCGCATACGGAGTTGCCGCCGCATTATTAGTACGGGAATTGACCGGAGAAGGACAAAAAGTAGATACGTCTCTGCTGGCGGGCGCGATTACGATGGAGTCGGGCGCTTTTATCGCTGCCCCGGCAATCGCGCCTTTAGTAGCTAAAACCGGCATTCAGCAAGGCATTTTACCCGGGTACCGGCTGTACCGCTGCAAAGACTCACGCTGGATTATGCTTGCCTGCGGCAATGCCACTTTCTGGAACAAGTGCTGCCTGGCGCTGCAACGGGTTGACTTAATCAGCGATCCCAGATTTGAGGGGATGCCCTGGGGTATTAAGAGTCTGGAGCACCGTAAGGCGCTTACCAATATACTGGCGGATATTTTCGTGAAGCGGGAAAGCGCCCACTGGCTTAGTCTATTTGCCGCGGAAGACGTACCTTGTGCACTGGTGCAAACCCGGGTTGAGTTTATGAATGACCCCCAGGTACTGCACAACGGCATGCTCATAATGGTGGACGACTATCATTTCGGGAAAATGCGGCAGGTTGGAATTCCCATCAAACTGCAAGGTTATAACTACCGGATAAAAAGCCCGGCGCCCCGGTGCGGACAGCATTCCCGGGAAATTTTACGGGAATTCGGCTTCGCTGAAAGAGAAATCACCGGCTTGAAGAAAAAGGGGTTGATTTGATGCGGCACGCGCTGGAAAACATCAAAGTAGTCGAACTCGGCGGCTATATTGTGGGGTCTTTCTGCGCGACGTTGCTGGCAGACTTGGGTGCAGACGTGATCAAAGTGGAATCGCCCAGCGGCGACGGCTTGCGTCCCCAGCTGGGCGGGTTCCAGGGCTACAACCGTGGCAAGCGGGGGATTGTGGTGGATCCGCGGCAAACCGAAGGCAAAATTATCCTGCGTAAACTCGCCACCGGTGCCGATGTGCTGCTACAGAATCTCCGCGCGGGTGTCGCCGCGCAAATGGGACTGGATTATGCAACCGTGCGTGCAGTTAATCCAGGAATCGTCTACCTGGAGATGCCGGGCTACGGGCAAAGCGGACCTTATATCAGCCAGCCGGCATTCGACCCGCTGCTGCAGGCGATGAGCGGCGCCATGGCAGATCAGGGCGGTAGAGGTAAACCGCCGGTATACCTGCGGGCGGCTATCTCCGATTTTTCCGGGGCGATGCTGGGCGCCTTCGGCATTGCCACCGCGTTATTTGACCGGGCGCGCACCGGCAAGGGCAGACTGGTGCAGGGGTCGTTGTTAAATGCCACGATGGCAATTCAAGCGGCGGAGTTTGTGGATTACGCCGATAAACAGGATGATTTCCGCATGGGGACGATGGGAAAGAATCCCTGTTACCGATTGTATCAAACGAAAAACGGCTGGCTATTTATCGGCTGCGAAACGGAGTGGCACTGGCAGGCGTTATGCGGCGTCCTTGAACGACCGGATTTGTTAAAAAACAGTTGCTACAAATCAACTTCGGCGCGTAAAAAATCAGCTCTATCTTTATACGAAACCCTGAGCGACCTGTTTAAAACCAGAGCTACCGGTTACTGGGTGAAATTATTAGAGCGAGCCGGGGTGCCGTGCTCCGTAGTCCAACGCTTTCGGGATGCGATGCAATCTTCCCAGCTACTTGCCAATAATCTGGTGGCGGTGCACGAATACGCCGGACTCGGGGCGGTGAAACAAAGAGGTATGGTTATTAATCTTTCGCAAACCCCCGGCGTCATGCAGCGCGGCGCCCCCCAATTCGGTGAGCACACCCGCGAGGTTTTAACCGAGCTGGGTTATACCGAAAGCGAAATCGACGCTTTGCGGGAAAAACGCGTTATCAACTGAAACTGGAAAACTCGCCGCCGGCTTTGCTCTCTCATAAAAGTATTAGTGTATAATTGGCTATGTCATTTGCAGGGACAGTTAAACATTATGATACCGCGGTGGTCGGGGGCGGGGCGGCTGGTATTGTCGCCGCCATTTCCTCCCGGCGCGCCGGGCGATCCGTTGTCATATTAGAGAAAACATCGCAGGTCGGGAAAAAACTGCTTGCCACCGGGAACGGGCGCTGTAATCTGCTGAACGAGGTTTTGACCCCGGATTTTTACAATCCCGGCGCCCGGGAGCTGGTGCGGCAGATATTCGCTCAGTTCGGGAAAGAAGCCATTTTAAACTTTTTTCATGAACTTGGACTCGAGACCTATGCTAAAGAGGGGCGAATTTTCCCCATCACTAATCAAGCCGCTTCTGTTCTGAAAGTGCTGGAAATCGAATTAGCGCGCCTGCAAATTCCCGTGGAATACGGCTTCAAGTGCGTCCGCATTCAGGTGGCAAAAAATAATCTTGTTTTAAGTTCCGAATCACGGCAGTCAATTCATTGCCGCAACGTCGTTATCACGGGCGGCGGTAAGAGCTACCCGTCTTTTGGGGCAGACGGTAATATCTACGACCTCGTCCGGGAGCTGGGGCATACCATTATAGAACCCGTGCCCGCTATGGTGTCGCTGGTGGTCAAGGACCCGTTCTGCTTTCTGCTGCAGGGGCAGCGCATCAACGCCCGCGTAAAAAGTATTATCGACGGTAAACCCGGGCAGCCGGTCGAAGGGGAATTGCTTTTTACCAAGTACGGCTTGTCCGGGACCTGCATACTGGATATCAGCGAACCCATTTCCATCGCGCTCCACCGCGAACACCGGCGTGATGTCAGTATCAGCGCCGATTTGGTGCCGTTTTTGTCCGCCGAGCAATTACGCCACTCACTAATTAACCGCCGGGAGAAGCAACGCGCATCCGGCGATATGCTGGCAGGGATTCTGCCCAATAAAATGGCGCTGGGGTACGCGGCATTGTTCGAAGTCGGTACGATTGACAAGGTGGTAAGCAATCTTAAAGACCACCGGTTCAAAGTGCACGGCACCCGGAGCTGGAATGAAGCCGAGTTCACCGCCGGGGGCGTGAACACGGAGGAAGTCAATCCTATTACCCTGGAATCAAAGTTACACCCGTGTGTTTATTTCGCCGGCGAGGTGCTGGATGTTAACGGCGCCCGGGGCGGCTATAACCTGGGCTGGGCGTGGGCATCCGGCTATGTCGCCGGTCTGGCGCAAAAGGCGCAACGCTAGAAGATGGCAAAGTTGGTTCTGGATTTGCACGACATTTATAACCGGGGTCAGGCGATTGATGCCGAATTGCGGCGCGTGATGGCGGAAGCCGTGAGCAAACGGATTACGCCACTGGAGATCATTCCCGGCAAAGGCTCCGGACAACTGAAAAAGCGGGTGCTGCGTTTTTTAGCGGAACCAGAAAATAAAAAATTGTACCACCGCATCGAAAAGGATAATAAGAACTTCGGCAGAATTTTCGTGCATTTCAAATTCAATTAAAGCGGCGGACGTATGTTTTTACCCACGACACGAGAGGAAATTATAAAGCTGGGCTGGGAGCAGCCGGACGTTATCATCGTCACCGGCGACAGCTACATCGATAGCCCGTTTATCGGCACCGCGGTCATCGGGAAGGTTTTAAGTAATGCCGGCTACCGGGTGGCGATTATTGCCCAGCCCGATATCCATTCCGGCGCGGATATCGCCCGCCTGGGAGAGCCGCGATTATTCTGGGGAGTTACCGCCGGCAGCGTGGATTCGATGGTCGCCAATTACACCTCGCTGCTAAAGAAACGGAAAAGCGACGATTATACTCCCGGGGGCATCAACAACCGGCGCCCGGACCGCGCCACCATCATTTATGCCAACCTCATCCGGCAGTATTTCAAAAAAACCGCGCTCATTGTGCTCGGGGGAATCGAAGCCAGTTTGCGCCGGGTGCCGCATTACGATTACTGGTCGGACAAAGTCCGCGGATCCATTCTGTTCGACGCCAAAGCCGATTATCTGCTTTACGGGATGGCGGAAAAATCAGTGCTGGAACTCGCCGCCGGGTTGAGGGACAAAACAGATTTACATAATATTAGAGGGTTGTGTCATATCGCGGGCGAAGCCGAGATTGAAAGCAAGCGTGGAGCATATCTGGAGCTGCCGTCGCTGGAGCAGGTCACCGGGGATAAAAACGAATTCCGCCGGATGTTTGAGATTTTCTACCGTAACAACGACGCGGTGACTGCCCAAGGTTTAATCCAACAAAATGGTAAACGTTATCTGGTGCACAACCCGCCGCCGCTGCCGTTGTCCCAAAAAGAGATGGACGCATTTTACGCTATCGACTATGAACGCGCCCAGCATCCGTTTTATGAGCAGCAGGGGAAAGTGAAGGCGCTGGAGACCATCAAGTTTGCCATACCGACCCACCGCGGCTGCTACGGCGAGTGTAATTTCTGCGCCATCACCGCCCACGAGGGGCGCACCGTGCAGTGGCGCAGCATCGCCTCCATCTTGAGCGAAGCGAAAAAATTAACGCAACATCAGGACTTCAAAGGCTACATCGCCGACCTGAGCGGACCCACCGCCAATATGTACGGCTTCGAATGCGGCAAGAAACTGAAACAGGGCGCCTGTGAGAACAAAAGATGTCTGTACCCGGGGATTTGCCCCACGCTCAAAGCCGACCATAAACAACACCTGGAGCTGCTCAAGAAAATCCGGCAGGTGCCCGGGGTCAAGAAGGCTTTTATCGCTTCCGGGCTGCGCTACGATATCCTCCTGAGCGATAAAAAGAACGCGGTCAGCTATCTCGGAGAGATCTCATTTCATCATGTTTCCGGGCAGTTGAAAATCGCGCCGGAGCACACGGATACGCGGGTGTTGAAGCTAATGGGCAAACCGGGGACGGCGTCCCTGCTCGAGTTTAAAGACTTGTTCGATAAGGCGTCCTTGAAAGCCGGGAAGAAGCAGTACTTAACTTACTACCTGATTGCCGCGTATCCCGGCTGCACGGTTAATGATATGAAGAAACTGAAACAGTTCACCGGCGCCCGGCTGCATATTCACCCGGAGCAGGTGCAGATATTTCTCCCGGCGCCTTCCACCTACGCGGCGTTGATGTACTATACCGAGCAAGATCCGTTCACCGGCTCCCCGATTTTTGTGGAAAAGCGACTAAAGGGCAAAGAAAATCAGAAAAACATCGTCGTTGGCATCAGTTGAGGTCTATCTGCATCGTGCCGTAACCGCCCCGGGAGCTATCCGCCGGCTGAAATGACCGCACTAATGAGGATTTCTGCAGGTAGCGGACTACCTCTTGCTTCAGGGTGCCGGTGCCCTTGCCGTGAACAATCCAAACTCTGCGGAGTTTGGATTGATACGCAGCGTAAAGAAACTCCTCGATACGCGGAATGGCTTCGTCCACCGTCATCCCGTGTAAATCGATCTCGTCACGGATAATTTTCGGTTTTTTCGTCATGGTTCACCCGGTTTTCGGGTATTATACCATCATTCCGAAACAGTATGGTGTTATAATCAATTGAAATACTATATTTTCTGGTGAACGACTTGCGATTTTTCAAACCGAATAAAGCCGATGCCTTTGCCTCGTATTCACACTTAGCCGGCGCGTTAATGGCGGTAATCGGCGCGGTAGCACTGATCTGGCGGGCTGCTCCGGACTTGTGGCTGGCACTGGTGGCCGCGGTTTACGGCGCCGGTGCCATTCTGATGCTGCTCGCCAGCGGACTGTACCACGGCTACAAACGCGCGGAAAACCAGTCCGGCATACTGCGTAAACTCGACCATATCGGCATTTTTATAATGATTGCCGGTACCTATACTCCCCTGTGCTACGTTTACCTTACCGGGGGGATGCGCTGGGGAATTATCGCCGCGCAGTGGGCGCTGGTGCTGGCGGGATTTTTCCAGAGCATTTATTTTATCAAAGCGCCGCGAGTCGTCATTACTCTCATTTATCTGGCGATGGGCTGGATGGTCGTCATTCCCATCAAGCAGATATTTACTGCCATGGACCCTCAATCGATAATATTTCTGGTCGCGGGCGGCTTGGCTTATACGGTGGGCGCGGTTATTTATATGCTGAAAAAACCGAATCCGGCGCCCGGAGTCTTCGGCTTCCACGAGATTTTCCACGTTTTCATATTGATCGGCGTGCTCTGCCACTACATCGTTATTCTCGGCGCGGTTCGTAGTTTCGTATAGACTTTCCCACGGTTGACATATTTTTAAATCGTTGTTAGAATTCAAGCCAAACGGGTAAAATAACCGGAATAAGGAGTGAAATATGGCGGCAGTTGAGTATGTCAAAGAAGGCAAGATTGCGATTGTTACCATCAATCGTCCCGAGGCAATGAATGCCATCAACAACGAAGTCCATCGCGGGGTACGCGATGCGTTTCTCGACTTTAACAAAGACGATAATTTATGGGTTGCCATTTTAACCGGCGCCGGCGACCGGGCATTTTGCGCCGGGGCGGATATTAAAGAATTCAAACCCGGACCGATTGAAACCTCGCGCCCGATGGGTGAAAATATCTCCGGCGACCGGGTCAGCAAGCCCATCATCGCCGCCATTAACGGCTACTGTCTCGGTGGTGGTGAGGAACTGGCACTGGAATGCGACCTCCGTATCGCCTCGGATAACGCTAAATTCGGGCAACCGGAAATCAACGTCGGCTACCTAGCGGCGGGCGGCGGTACTCAGAGATTGCCCCGTTTTATCCCGCGTGCCGTGGCCATGGACATACTGTTGACCGGCAGATTCTTAACCGCCGAGGAAGCCTTCCGCTGGGGGTTGGTGAGCCGGGTTGTGCCGCGGGAGAAATTGATGGAAACGGCGATGGAAATGGCGAAAACCATTTGCTCCAAGAGTCCGCTGAGCGTGAAGTGTACCAAGCAAGCCGTGCTGGAAGGTTTTAATCTGGGTATGCTGGAAGCTTTGATGGTGGAAAAGAAATACGCCAACATAACCCGCGCCTCGGAGGATTTTGTGGAAGGCTCCCGGGCGTTTGCCGAGAAACGTCCGCCACGGTGGAAGGGAAAATAAAGGGCGGAATCTAAAATACTTTAGTAAATCAGGATTTCTTCCCCAATATCTTCGCCATCACGATGGGTATTTCCTGGGGGCTATCCACTACGTAGACTCCGGCCGCGCGCAGCGCGTTGACCTTGCTTTCCGCGGTGCCCCGGCCTCTTTCGATGATGGCGCTGGCGTGCGAAAACCGCATTCCGGAAGGTAAAGTCCGCCCGGCGATATACGCCACCAGCGGTTTGGTGAACCGGCCTTCCTTGATGACCTCGGCGGCTTCTTCTTCCGCCACCGTGCCGATTTCCCCGAAAAGCACACAGGCTTTGGTCTCGGGGTCGGCTTCGAATAGCGGCAGCACTTCCGGGAAATTGCACCCGATGAGCGGCTCGGTGCCCACGTGTACCGCGGTGGTAATCCCCAAGCCGTGCGAGGTTAAAGCCCAGACCACGGTGCTGGTCTGTCCGCCGCTGCGGGACATCACGCCCACCGGTCCGGGAATAAAGATTTCCCGGGCATAGGTTTTATTCGCGCCCAGCCAACCGAGCGCGGCTTTGTTGGTAGAGACCAGCCCCATGCACCCGGGACCCAGCACCCGGGCGTCTTTTTGCCGCGCCACGGCGAGCATTTCCATTGTGTCGTGCAGAGGCACCCGTTCCCCGGAGGCGACGATGAGTTTAATCCCGGCAGCGATGGCTTCAATCACCGCGCCTTTCAACTGCGGCGCGGGTACGAAAACCACGGTAGCATCGATGCGCCTGTGGGCTTTCACCGCGTCAGCGACGTTGTTGTACACCGGTAAACCGTGCACTTCGGCCCCGGCGCGTCCCGGCGTCACGCCGCAGAGCACTTTCGTGCCGTAATCCAGCATGTAGCGGGTGCGCGCGGAACCTTCACGTCCTGTAATCCCCTGCACCAGTACGGTGGTTTTTTCGTCGATGAGAATTGACATTAGCCCAGTCCGACCTTCTTCCGGTAGTCTTCCAGCTCGAACATTTCAAGGTGAATCCGCAAACCTTTATTGCCATCGCGCTGGCAGTAAATTTCGCAGGCTAAATCCTCGATACAGCGGCGCCCGGTTTCTTCCGCGTTGTTTACCAGACTGAATTTGCCGTCATTACCTTGAAAAAGTCCTGCGCCGTAGGTTTTACAGGCGGCGATGCAGGGCATCGTCCGGCAGCCAGCGCACTTCTCGGTATCGATGACAATTTTCCCGGTGCGAAAAGTAAATTCAATGCTAGCCATATACACTCTCAAGCGATTTGTCATACTGAGCGTAGCGAATGTATCTAGTTGCTAATTTATTCACGGCTAGATTCTTCAGGTACTCCGTAACCTCAGAATGACAAAAATACATTATTTTTTGCTCCGGTATTCTGCTACCAGGGTTTTCATCCGCGCGGCGATGTAGTCCACATCGTAAGCCCGCTCCCGGCCGTAGATTTCGATTTTCGCGGGCAATCCTTTTAGTCCCTCTCTCAATATTGCCAGCGACTCTTTTTCTTTATTACCGGCAATCAGCAGTATGACCGGGAACCCGGGCTTGTCTCTCAAATCCTCTTGTAACGCTCTCACCGCCGCGTGGGCGTGGTGCCACTGTTCCTGGCTGGCAACCATTGCTCCCATCATAATATAGCCGTCTATATGCGGCTGTGACATCACCAGCTTGATGACACGGTAGACTTTAGAAGCGGTCGGGCTGCCGGAAGTTTCGGCGTAGTTAGCCAGTTTCAGTTGGTGCCGCATTAACGCGTCCGCTCCCAGCATGGCACCGCCGCCGCCCAACCCGTGGAAACCCACGTAACCCTCGCCGGGTTTAAAATCCCAGGCGAGCTGGATAAAATACCCCGTGCCTCGGTAATCATTCGCCTCAACCTTCCAGGCGATTTGCTCCAGTTCCGTCGGCGCCCGGCCGATTTCACGCGGAAATCCGATGCCGAGTTCCGGGTGCCGGTAGATTGACGCCTGGTCGAGCACGATGCGGCAATCGGCCGGTAATACCTGCCCCGTTTTCGTAATTACCAGCGGGTTGATTTCGGCGCTGCGCGCGTCGTTTTTACGAAACACTTCATAGAGTGCCACCAGTGCCTGGCTCAGGTCGGCAGCCTGTTGCGCCGGGAAATGGAACCGGGCAATTAATCCGTGCGCGTCTGCTGATGAAAAACCCTTGAGGATGTCGATTTTGAGGGTCGCCACCATCTGGGGTTCTTTTGCGGCGACTTCTTCGATATCCACACCGCCCCGGGGGCTGAACATGATTACCGGGCAGCGTGATTTATAAGAGTCATCCACAATGATGCCGGCATAAAGCTCCTGCGTGATGTCGAGCTGTGCTTCGACGAGAATTTTCTTGACCACGGCACCCTTGATTACTTTACCCAGCAGTTCGCCGGCGGCTTTCTCGGCTTCTCCCGGGGTTTTCGCGAATTTTACGCCCCCGGCCTTGAAGCGTCCGGTCACACCGATTTGCGCCTTTAAAGCCACCGGCCGATTGATACGGCGGGCAATATGCAACGCCTCCGTCGCGGTCATCGCCACGCCGCCCTCAGGAATAACCAGACCCTGTTCGCGCAGTAAAGCTTTACCCTGATATTCAAGTAGTTTGGTCATAAAAGCACCTAACAGCCATTATAAGGGGGAATGAGGGTAACAGACAATAAACTGTCTTATGGGAAAAGCTGTAGCAGTTCCAGCGGATGTGCCAGTAAAAGTCGCGCGCCATTGCTTTTCAGCTCTGCCGCGGTGCGGAATCCCCAGAGCGCCCCCACCGGGTACATTCCCGCCGTAGTGGCAGTTTTCATATCGATATCCGTGTCCCCTAAAAACACGAATTCGGATGGAGTAATACCAAGCTCCCGGGAGATTTGCAGAGTGGATTGCGGGTCCGGTTTCTTGGGAGCCGAGCTCCCGGCACCATAAACGGCGCTGAAGCGCCATTTAGGCAACAATTGCTTGACCATTTCATCGGTAAAATTGTGGGCTTTATTGGAAAGCACTGCCATTTTTAATTGTTTGGCGGTAAGCGCGTCTAATAATTCGGGGATTCCCGGGTAGGGGAAAGAATGCTGCCGCCAGCGCAGTTCGTATTCCCGGTTAATCAGTTCTACCAGGCGGTTGACGGTTTTGGCATCGCGGGCAGTCGCCGGCAGGGCGCGGTATGCTAGTAAGTCCCGCCCGTCCCCGACAAAATAACGGTAGGCTTCCTGTTGGTGCGGCGAAAAGCCGAGTTCCCCCAGCGCAGCGTTGGTCGCTTCGGCCAGGTCACGGAGCGTGTCCAGCAGCGTTCCGTCCAGGTCAAAGATAATGGCTCTGTACGTCATTTTATTAATTTACCCCGGTCAATTCGTTAGCTTTGTTTCAGGTCTTTGTTAACCGCTGTCTGGTACTCTTTAACCAGGCTTTGCATCAATTCTTTTACGGTCACTATCTCGTTAACTCGGTAGGCATTAGCCCCGGCGAAGGCAAACCCTTTATCTAGAATTCCTTTTTTAGCATTCATCAAAGCAATACAGATGCAATAAGGGGAGTTCACGACGTCACAGGTACGCAAACAATGCCAATAACAATTAAAGGGTACCTTTTTACCCTGGTCAACCGCTTCCAGAAATTGATTTTTGATAGCTCGGCCGGGCAATCCTACCGGGCTCTTGATAATTACTAAATCTTCTTTTTTTGATTTTAGGTACGCCTCTTTGAATTCAGGCGCGGCATCGCATTCGAAAGTCGCCACGAAACGGGTTGCCATCTGCACGCCTTGGGCTCCCAGCTTGATGAATTTATAAATGTCGGCGCCGGTATAAATACCCCCGGCGGCAATGACCGGGATATTCTTTTGATATTTTTCAGCGTACGATTGCACCGCCTCAATCACATCCGGTACCAGTTTTTCCAGCGCAAAAGCCGGATCTTCAATTTGCTCCAGCTTGAAACCCAGATGTCCGCCGGCGAGAGGTCCTTCTACTACAAAACCATCCGGAATATGGTGATAATTTTTTTCCCACGACTGGAGAATGATTTTTGCGGCACGTCCGGATGATACAATCGGTACAATTTTAGTTTTTGCCTGACGGCTGATGTCAGGGATTAAAATTTCAGGGATTTTCAACGGCAGTCCCGCTCCGATGAACACGATATCAACTACTTCTTCGGCGGCAATTCTTAAAAGGTCATAGTGGTCGGTGAGGGCAACCATAATATTTACGCCGATAATTCCTTTAGTTAAACGGCGGGCGTTTCTAATCTCACGGCGGAGTGCCAGTTCGTTAGACGCTTGGATTTGTTTATTAAAATCAGGTTCCATCATGCCGATGCCGGTGGCAGAAATAACCCCGATGCCGCCTTCATTGGCGACCGCGGCTGCCAGACCGGAAAGCGATATGCCGACGCCCATGCCGCCCTGGATAATTGGAACCTTTGCCTCATATTCACCGATGCGTAATGTCGGCATTGTGTATGTTAAATTCATAGAATAGTCCTTATCTTCTTAGGATAAGTTTAACATTATCAATAAAAATAAAGAAATAGATAGTACCTCACAATCCTCACTTCGATTTTCCGGCTTGTAACTAACATCATATTTGCAATCCACAGGAAAACCGCTATAATATAGCCAACACAGGAGGTGTGTTATGTATAGCAAGATAATTGTTCCTCTGGATGGTTCTAAGTTAGCCGAACAAGTATTGCCGCATCTCAATCAGATTGCGAAAGGCTGCGGCGTGACCGAGGTAGTGTTGGTTACGGTCACGGAGAAAATAAAGGGCAAGACGAATGTCGTCGCTCCAGCGGATTACGTTGCCGGGGCCGTCGGGCAATCGGTTCTTTACGTCGACCGGTTTATGTCTGGTAAAACTTTCTCCATTAACCCGTCTTTTCGCGTTAACGTGACGGTGGGCAAAATGGCGAAAACCGGTTTCGATTACCTTACCAAAGTCGCCAAAAAGCTGGAAAAACAGGATATTCCCACCAGCGTAGCCGTTTTACTCGGCGATGTGGCGGACGAAATCGTTCGTTTCGCCCGCGAGGAAAAAGCCGACCTCATTATCATGGCGACGAAAGGTAAAAAGAGCCTGAAAAAATGGGACGTCGCTAACGCCGGGGAGAAAGTGCTGCAGAAAGTAGAAAGTATCCCCGTGCTGCTGGTCAAACCTCCCTACGGTTTCACCGAAACGAAGCCGGTACGCACCGGTAAAGCCAGCTAGACATACCTCGGATTTTTTAAAGCAGCCCCTTTTAAAACGAGAAGGGGCTGCTTTTTTGATTAATACTTTACCGAGGGAAACAGTTTTGCTTCGGTATGCGGCAGGAAAAGCGCGGCGATAAATTCGTTCATAAACGGCGGGTAGTTGGAAAGCTCGATGTTAGTCATCCGCCGGGCGATGACCCGGGATTTCTCCAGGGCTTCATGCGAGAGCAATATCAGCCGGGCGCCGGTGAGCGAGCTGTTGCCGATAAATTGAATTTTCTCCGCCAGGATATCCGGCAGCAGGCCGATGGCAATCGCTTTGGGAATATTCAGCGAACTGCCGAAGCCCCCGGATACGTAGACTTTTTCTAATTGGGCGAAAGATAAACCCACATAGTCGGTCAAGGACTTGATCGCGGCAAAAACCGCCCCCTTGGACTTGATGAGGTTAGCGATTTCTGATTCTGAGATAGTGATATCCTCACCGATGCCGGTTTCTTGAGCATAGGCGATAATATAACGAGGGTCACCGTCACCCGGGAGCAGCCGCGGGCTTTTCAGACTGAGATTAAATTTACCATCCTGTTCAATTATGCGGTTTTTCACCAGTTCGTAAATCGCGTCGATTAATCCCGAGCCGCAGATGCCGCGGGCGGGTGCGTTCCCGATGGTTTCGAATTTAACCTGCCCGTCCTGAATCAAAAATTTTTCGATGGCGCCCTGAGTGGCACGCATCCCGTACTTTGCCCCGGCGCCCTCGAAGGCCGGACCCGCGGAAGCGGAGCAGCAGACCAGCCATTCATGATTGCCAATGACAATTTCTCCATTGGTCCCGATATCAATCAGACAGCGGACTTCCGCCTGCTCCGCCATCCCGCACGCCAGTACCCCGGCGACGATATCACCGCCCACATAACTGGCAACGCTGGGGACGGTCTCCAGCACCCCATGTTTCCCGATTTTTATTCCCAGTTCGTGTGCCATTAATTGCGGGTAAACCGTAGCCGTCGGCACGTAAGGTTCCAGGCGAATCGAGCAGGGTTTGAGATTCAGCAGGAAATGACTCATCGTGGTATTTCCCGCCGCCACGATAGCGTTAATATGTTTGGGTTTGATGCCGTTTTCTTTTACGAGCGTTTCGGTCAAGTTATTAATATTTGTAATGACCGCTTTATGCACCTGGTTGACTGAGCCGCGCGAGCAGGCAAAAACCATCCGGGAAATCACGTCTTCGCCGTAGCGCGCCTGTAAATTATGGCTGCCTTCGGTATCCACGATTTCCCCGGTCTTAAGATTGACCAGTTGCACGACGACGGTGGTCGTGCCGACGTCTACCGCCAGCCCGTAGTTTTTATCGGTGGTGTCGCCGCCCTCAATTTGCAGAATTCGCCCGGACCCATTATGACGGGCAACGGTGACCGTCACCTGCCACTGGTGGTCACGGAGTTTTTCCGCCAGTTTCTGTAAACAGCTCAACGAAATCTCAAAATGGTCGTAATGGTACCGGCGCGAGAGCTCACGGGTAATCCGATCGATATCGGACACATTATCCGTTAGCGTCGGCTCCGGCAGTTTTAAAAATATCTTTTGGGCTAACGGCGCGGTGGCCGTAGGATATTCGCCGCCGTTCACCAGGGCTACTTTTTCCGGTTTGCCGTAGCTGATGGTCGCGCCGTCCATTAAAATTTTTTCGCCGTCGGCGCGCGATTTTTCCGGGATTAAAACGGTCAAGTTATCGTGGACCGGTGTCTGGCAGGCGAGCACATAACCGCTTTTAATTTCTGCGCCAGAAAGAAACCCGAGCGCGGTGCTATCGGCTTTAGCGTTGCCTTCCAGCACCTGCACCCGGCACTCGCCGCACAGCCCCTCGCCGCCGCAGAGATTATTGATAAAGACCCCTGCTTTCTCCGCTGCCAGCATAATGGTGCTGGCGGCAGGTATTTCAACCTCCCGGTTCCCGGGTAAGAATTTTACTCTGTATGTTTGCATCCTAATTCCTATACAGTTTATGCTGTATTTTACCAACAAGCAAGGTTGTGATACAATGCTAGCACTTGAAAAAAATAATAAGAGGGCAGAAAAATGAACTGGGTAGATATCGTCATTGCCATTTACCTGGTAGTTTCGCTTATCGGCGGCTTGACGCAGGGTCTAATTAAAGCGGTCCTGTCCCTGGTAGGGCTTATTCTGGGTATACTGCTGGCATCGAATTTCTATGAGCAGCTCGGTGGGATGCTGGGGTTCATCTCCAACCCGGATATCGCTAACATCGCCGCCTTTATCATCATTTTACTGGTGGTCATGATCGCCGCCGCGATTATCGCGCAGGTGCTGCGCACCTTTATCAAGATGATTATGCTGGGCTGGGTGGATAAATTAGGCGGCGCGGTCTTCGGTCTGTTGATGGGCGCGCTTTCCATCAGCGCCATTCTCGCCGTTATCGTCAAGCTGACCGGCACCAGTCTGATTGCGGAATCGGCATTATCCGGGTTCTTCCTGGATAAATTCCCCCTGATTATCGGCTTCCTGCCCAGTGAATTCGACATGATACGGGATTTCTTCAAATAATCTTTCGGCATCAATGAAAGAGGGGCTTAACAGCCCCTCTTTTTTTTATAACGGAATCCCCGTTGTTTTCATCCGGATGCGGTAAATACTGGTACGCGCCGTGAGATAGAGACTCTGCCAGTCCGCATCGCCGAATGCTAAATTAGCGGGCAGCTCCGGCGGGCGCACGATTGCCAGACATTTCCCGGTCGGGTCAATAATCCAGAAACCACCGGGACCCGTGCAGTAAATAATGCCTTTACGGTCCACCTTCATTCCGTCCGGCGCGCCGGGTTCCGGCAGTGCCATATCAATCAACAAACGACCGTTAACAAGGCTGCCATCCGGTTTCACATCAAAAGCGCGGATGTGGCGGCGGACCGTGTCGTTAATGTAAAGTATCTTTTCGTCTGGCGAGAATGCCAGCCCGTTGCAGCGGTCGAAATCATTCACCAGCAAATGGACGTTGCCGTCCGGGGTGATGCGATAAACGCCGTTGCAGGGTTGCTCTTTCCAGCCGGTGCCGTTGGTAGGCAGCCCGTAAGGCGGGTCAGTGAAATAGATGCTGCCATCGGAACGGACAACGATATCGTTGGGGCTGTTAAAGCGACCTCCCTGATACCTGTCCGCCAGCACCTTCATCGTGCCGTCGACATCGGTCATCACCACGCGGCGCCCGGTATGCTCGCAGGTGAGCAGCCGCTGGCAGTTATCCAAGGTGTTCCCGTTGGCATTGCCGCTGGGATAGCGGAATGTCTTTACCTCCGGTCCCTCACGTTTCATCACCAGTTTGATCAGCCGGCTGTTAGGGATATCGCTGAAAATCAGCCCATCACTCAGCCAGACGGGGCCCTCGGTAAAGCCGAAGCCGGTGGCTAGTTGTTCTACTTCCGCATCTTCAGGTAGTATCTGAAAAACGGCTTTATCGCGTACTTCGACATTCAGTTTAAAAGCGGGCATTTCTTACTCCTTTTTATATTCCGGTCTGGCTGACCATCATGCCGGCATCGACGGTGATATTCTGCGCTGTTACGTATTTGGAAAGGTCGGAAGCCAGGTAAAGGGCAGCCCAGGCAATTGCCTCCGGCCCGATGAGGTCGTTTGCCAGCGGCATCATAGTACCCATATTCTTGCGGCGTTCCGGATCGTCCCAGGTGTAGCGCATCATCTCGGTGATGATACCCCCGGGTGAAATGGCATTGACTCGTATATTAAATCTGCCCAGATCTCCAGCCATGCCCTCGGTCAGCATCAGCATCATTCTCTTACTGATGGCGTAATTGGTCCCCGCGCCGCGGCCGCGGGCGCTGGCACGCACCGAAGCGATGCTGATGATGTTACCGTATTTTTGCTTCACCATAATCGGCACCACGGCTTTACTGCAGAGCAACATACTCTTGACGTTGTTTTCCAGAACTTTATCCCAGGCGGCGATATCAATATCCGCTACTGCGGCATTGTTTGCCAACCGCGCCATCCGGTCGTTCATCCGCTGCAGCCAGACCGCCGGGTCGTAATCGGTCTTTTCCACGTTATTCCCGCCGTCGCCGACCCCGGCGTTGTTCACCAGGATGTCGATACGCCCTAATTCGCGCATCGTTTCGCTGACCATGTTTTCTACGTCGCCGGGGATTTTACAGTCGGCGTGTACCATCAGCGCCTTTCTCCCCATCTGGTGGATTTTCCGGGCGACCTCTGCCATTTCACCGGTATTACTGATCCAGTCGCCGATTGCCACGTCGGCGCCGGCTTCCGCGAACAGCAGCGCGCAAGCTTCCCCGATACCGCGCCGGCCGCCGGTCACCAGTGCCACCTGTCCTTTGAGCGAAGTGCTGGGAATCGTCATTTGTAACCTCCTATTTATTTAAATTTAATTCAATTAATCTTTCACGCAGCCGGAACAGCGCGGCGGTGGCGGCGCGCTCCCGGTTGTCCGGGCGCCCCGGCTGATATTGCTGACGCCAGCTTTTAACGCCGTGGTCATCGTCAATGGCAATAAATACTTCGCTGGCCGGGTTGATGGACGAGATACATAAGCCGAAGTCGCTTTTGTATTTTCGCCGCAGGGATTGTGCCGCGGCTTCGCAATCCGGCGCCGAGTTTATTTTCGTCAGTTCACTGACCTCACCGCCGCCGTAAAACTTTTCATTCTCAGGGGTGGCGGTAATAATGGTGGCCAACAAGCCACCGGTAAAAATCTCCCCGGTGGCAAGCGTAGCTTGCCGCTGTCTTAGCCATTGCCCGATAATATTTTCCAGTTTATCGTTGTCCTTACCCCAGACGTACGGCGACAGTTTTTCCGTGAGTTTCTTCTCCGCCTCATCCAATAATTGTGCGGCTTTATCGCCGGCAGCCACGAACCGAACCTGAATACCATCCGGCTTGGCATAAATTCCCAGTGTGGGATTATCCGATTTAAAAAATGGCTGTGCGAGTTCCGCTACCTTGGCTTCCTGTATTAAAAACGTTTTAATAGTGCGGGTGAGGATGGTTTTCACCGGGAACCGTTGCCTGATACGTGGCAGGACCTCGTTCTGCCACATAAAGGTCATTTCCCGCGGAGGTCCGGGCAGTAAAGCAATGACTTTGCCGGATTTCTCTACCCACCACCCGGGCGCCGTGCCCCGGGGATTAGGCAGGGCAACCGCGGATGGGATCAGCATCGCCTGCTTGATATTATGCGGCGGCATCTCTCTGCCGAAACGGGCGAAGAATGACCGGAGCCCATTTTCTAACTGCGGGTCAACCGTCAGCTTTTCCTGCAGCAGTGCCGCTACCGCCTCCCGGGTCAAGTCGTCCTGCGTCGGCCCCAAACCACCGGTAGTAATAATGATATCGGTCCGTTGCATCGCCTGCTGTAGGATTTGACCTAACTCAGGGAGGCTGTCGCCGGCGGTGGTAATACGCAGTAGTTCAAAGCCCAGCAACGGCAATTGAGAGGCGAGAAAGGTGGCGTTGGTATCGGTAATCTCTCCCCGCAACAGTTCCGTGCCGACGGAGAGCAATTCCGCTTTCAGCGTGTTTTCCATTTGACCGGATGGTCCTTTCAAACAGAATTGCCCCTATTTTACGCTATTATCAGAAATCTTGCACCTTTATGTTTGATTACTCTCTTCAGTTATAATAGACATTATGACGCTGAGAACCAGTGATTTTGATTATTACCTGCCACCCGAACTGATTGCCCAGACCCCCCTTGAGCCGCGGGACGCATCCCGCCTGCTGGTGGTCAACCGGGAAACGGGGATAATGCAGCATCGCCGTTTTCGCGACATCCTGGAATACCTGCACCCGGGCGATGTCATGGTTTTCAACGACAGCCGGGTGCTGCCGGCACGGATAAAAGGCAGGAAAGCGAGCACCGGCGGCGAAGTGGAAATACTTTTGTTACGAAATCTGGGCGGATCACAATGGGAAGCGCTGGTAAAACCCGCCAAACGTTTGAAACCAGGGACAGCTCTGGAATTGGGGGACAGTAAATCGGTTGCCCGTATTGTCGGGGAAGGTGATGCCGGTATCCGCGTTATTCAGTTTGAAAATGCAGATGATTTACAGCATATTGGCGCGCTGGCTTTGCCGCCTTATATCCACACGCCGCTGGCTGACCCCGAACGTTACCAGACAGTGTATTCCCAGGCAACCGGGAGCGTAGCCGCGCCGACGGCGGGGCTGCATTTTACACCCGATTTAATAAGTCAGGTGCAGGCAAAAGGCATCGAATGCCTGTTTGTCACCCTGCACGTAGGGCTGGATACTTTCCGCCCTGTACAGGAGGAAAACCCCACGCAGCACGTCATCCATAAAGAATATGGTTTTCTAAGCTCGGAAACCGCGGCTTCTCTCACACGGGCTAAAACGACCGGGAAAAGAATTATCGCGGTGGGGACGACCAGCGTCCGGATGCTGGAATTTATCGCGCAACAGGGCAGGAAAACCGAAGTAAAACCATTTCAGGGATGGGTTGACCTGTTTATTCTGCCCGGGCACCGGTTCCAGATGGTAGATGCCCTGATTACTAATTTTCACCTGCCGAAGTCTACCCTGCTGATGCTGGTGACTGCTTTCGCCGGAAAAGAACTGATTGACCGTGTTTACACGGAAGCCATCCGGGAGCGCTACCGTTTTTACAGCTTTGGCGACGCGACCTTAATCCTATAAAAAAAGGGGAACTAAACAGTTCCCCTTTTTAGTGTTTTGTGTAGGTTGATTAGTAGTTTTCTGCCAGCAACTCGTAATATGCTTTCGGGTGCTTACAGGCGGGGCATTCATCCGGAGCTTCAGGACCCTCGTGAACGTAACCGCAGTTGGTGCAGTGCCATTTTTTCACGGTCTTTCTCTTAAAGACCGCCCCGCTGGTGACATTGGCCAGCAGCTTGCGGTACCGGGATTCGTGAAATTCCTCGACCTCGGCAATCTCTTTAAAGGAAGCCGCGATTTCTGCAAACCCTTCTTTTCTGGCTACTTTTTCGAAATCCTTGTAAATCACGGACCATTCCATTTTTTCGCCGTCGGCGGCGGCTTTTAAATTGGCGGCAGTATCGCCAATTACCCCGGCGGGATAAGCGGCGGTAATTTCTACTTCCCCACCCTCAAGATATTTAAAGAAGATTTTAGCGTGTTCTTTTTCATTTTCCGCGGTTTCGATAAAAATGTTGGCAATCTGTTCGAATCCAGCCTTGCGCGCCGCGCTGGCGAAGTAAGTGTAGCGGTTACGAGCCTGGGATTCTCCGGCAAAAGCCGTCAGCAGGTTCTTTTCGGTCCGGGTGCCTTTTAATGATTTTGCCATCAACATCCTCCTAAATATTTTCTATACTGCTGTCATTTTAACATTTTACTCAAAACGCTGCATTTTGTAATCCGCGCGGTAATTGATTATTATCTATTAAGAGCACAAGATGAGGAAGGTCAGGCGATGGGTTTAAGTTGCGGGTTAATAGGGTTGCCGCAATGCGGTAAAACAGTCATTTTTAATGCGATTACCGCGGCCGGGGTGTCCGGCTACAGTGGGGCGGAAATGAATCGCACGATCGTAAATTTACCCGACCAGCGTATTCTCAAACTGGTAGACATGTACCACCCGCGGAAAACGGTCTACACCACGCTGGAAGTAGTGGATATCCCCGGCTTGAAAATGTCCCAGGACGGCAACAGCCGCAGTTCCAAGCTGCTGGGCTATATTAAAAACGTGGAAGCTTTACTGCACGTGGTACGCTGTTTTGAAGACGCCAACGTGCCTTTTGAGTACGACACCATTAACCCCCAGCGCGACGTGGAAACCGTCGACCTGGAGCTGATGGCGGCGGACAGCCACACCCTGAAAAATAAAATCGAGCGTACGGAAAAAAAGGCAAAATCGGGAGATAAAGACGCCATCCGCGAGCACAGCCACTGCGAAAAAGTTTTCCAGGCAATACAGGAAGGGGTCCCGGCGCGGAAGCAGAAACTTACCGCTCAGGAAATTGCCAGCGTAAAGGAATGCAACCTCGTTTCGCTCAAGCCGGTCGTTTATATCGCCAATATCAAGACGATGGCGGAGGCAAAAAATTCGCACGTGGCGGCATTACAGAAAATCGCCGCGGATGAAGGCGCCGAAGTAATAATTATTTGTGGCAAAGATGAAGCGGATATCAGCCAGTTGCCCCCGGAAGAACGGGGCGAGTTTTTAAAAGACCTCGGACTTCAGGAATCTTCAATGGAGCGGCTGATGCATGCGGCTTACAAACATCTGGGACTTATCAGCTTTTTTACGGTGGGGGATGACGAAGTGCGCGCCTGGACCTGCCAGAAGAACGACAAAGCCCCGGTCGCCGCGGGCAAAATCCATACCGATATGGAAAAAGGTTTTATCCGTATGGATGTGATGCGCTACGACGACCTGATGGAACTCGGCAGCGAGGCTGCGGTGGCGAAAGCGCGCAAGCGTCATATGCAGGGACGCGACTACGAAGTACAGGACGGCGATATCGTTCAGGTACTTTTCAATAAATAACCGGAGCAAAGGTATGGTCGGTGGCTACACCGGGCAAATATTACGTGTCAACCTTACCCGGCGGCAGATTTCAACCGAACCGGTCAATCTGGATCTGGCGCGTCAATACATCGGCGGGCGGGGGTACGGGGCGAAAATCTTAATGGACGAATTACCACCTCACACCGACCCCTTAAGCCCGGCAAATAAAATTATCTACGCTACCGGCCCGGTCACCGGCACCCCGGTGCTGGGCGCCAATCGCTACGTGGTTATCACCAAATCCCCGGAGACGGGACTATTCCTGGATAGTTATTCCGGCGGCGGGTTTGCCCCGGAAATGAAATTCGCTGGCTACGACTTTATTATTATCGAAGGGAAAGCCGTCAAACCGGTTTACCTCTGGATTCAGGATGAACAGGTGGAAGTCCGCGACGCCGGTCATCTCTGGGGAAAGACAGCATGGGATGCGGAAACGGAGCTCAAGCAGGCTGTGGGCGACGCGGCCGTCCGGGTCTCCGTCATCGGACCGGCGGGAGAAAACCTCTCCAACCTGGCGCTGATTCAAAATGATTATTATCACCAGTGCGGTCGCGGGGGCGCCGGCGCCGTCATGGGTTCCAAAAACCTGAAAGCGATTGTCGTCAGAGGCAGCCGCGGCATCAGGGTCGCGGACCAGCCGTCGGTAATGTCCATGCTACGGGAGACGATTGACCGTACCGACACGATGAAACCGGCGGTGGCACGCATGCTCTACGGCTCGCCGCTGACGCTTGATTCCACCAATCTGTTCGGTATTTTGCCCACGTTGAATTATAAGTACGGACAATTCGAGGGCACCGCGCAAATAGACGCCGCCGCGTTCCGGAAAAAGGTGGTGCAAGACACCTCCTGCTTCGGCTGTACTATCGGCTGCACCAAGGTGACGCGGATTGCAACCGGCGACCACCGGGGTGAGGAAATCGGCGGTCCGGAAAACGAAACCAACGGTCTGCTCGGCGCTAATATCGGCATCGCTTCGATGGATGAGATTATTTACCTTAACATTCTCTGCGACTCCCTGGGGCTGGATACCATCGGGGTGGGTAATGTCATCGGCTGGGCGGTAGAATGCCGCGAACGAGGCATTCTCTCTAACAGTGATGTGGATGGGCTGGATTTGCAGTTCGGCAATTACCGGGTATTCGGTGAGTTAATCAAGAAAATTGCCTATCGGCAGGGCATCGGTGACCTGCTGGCAAAAGGCGTACGGCAGGCGTCCCAAGAAGTCGGGAAGGGTTCGGAAGAATTTGCCATGCACGTCAAAGGGTTAGAGTACCCGGCTTACCGCCCGGGACCCGCGTCCCCCGGTTTTGCCCTGGCATACGCGATTACGGAAAGAGGCGCCTGCCACCGGCGCGCCTGGCCTACGCTGGAGGAACAAATGCTGCCGCCGAACTCCACTCAGGGTCGCGCCGTGCTGTTAAAGCGTCTTTACGATCAGCGTATTCCCTGGCACTGCGCATTGACCTGCGACTTTGCCATTCTCTACCGCGGGGCGCAGTTACCCGAAGCCGCCCGTACTATCGCCGCCGTGACCGGCTGGGAACTTACCGCCGGCGAGATGCAGGAGCTGTGCGACCGGGTGGCAACTTTGTTGCGTCTGTTTAACAGCCGCGAGGGCGCCAATATGAACGACGATACACTGGCGCCGCGTTCTTTCCAGAAGGAAGCACAGGGCGCGCATAAGGGAAAAGCGCTCACTCCGGAAATGTTGCGGGAAATGCTGGAGGAATACTACGCCCTCCGGGGCTGGGATAAACAAGGGATACCCACCCCAACAACTTTACATAAGTTAGGATTAGATGGATAATAAACCGGAGAAAAAACATTTATTCGCGGACGGAGCGGTCTGCATCGGTTGCCACGAATGTGAAATCGTGTGCTCCATTTCTTATTTTGGTGAGGTCAACCCGCGGCGCGCCCGCATCCGCGTCGACGAAAACACCCGGCAGGGGACCGCGGAAATAATACACTGTCGGCAGTGCGTTAAACCCGCCTGCGTCAAAGCTTGCTCGACTGGAGCCTTATCTCAAGACACGGCAATGGGCAGAGTTGTTATCGATTACGATAAATGCACTGGCTGCCTGGACTGCGTCAAAGGTTGCCCTTTTCACGCGATATTTATTGATGTCCGGACAAAATTGCCACTGGTGTGCGATTTATGCGGCGGAGACCCTTTATGTGTGCAATTCTGCCACCGGCACCCGGCGCATTCCCATGCCGCTTTGCACTTTGCCACCGGCGAGGAATTTAAGACGATTAAAAGAATTACTCAAAATCACGAGGTCAAATGAAAAAACTGTTAATACAATGCGATTTCGACGGTACCATCCTGGAGGAAGATATTAGTTTCGCCATCCTGGAAGAATTCGCCCGGGGTGACTGGAAAGCCATTGACCGAGAGTATATCGAAGGGAAAATTACCGTGGCTGACTTTAACGAGCGGGCTTTCGGGCTGGTAAAGGCTGGTTACGCGGAACAAATGGCATTTATCAAAGGACGGGAGCAGCCGCGTCCCGGTTTCCGGGAGCTGATGCAGCTTTGCCGCGAGCGGGATATCCGTTTCGTGGTGGTGAGTAACGGTTTCGCATTCTATATCCAGCATATTTTCAATTATCTGGGTTTGCCTGACATCGAATATCACGCTGCTAGGGTAGATTTTGTGAATTCCCGAATGCACATTGCCTATTACTCTCCGGAAGGTAAAATTTTACGCAGCGGCTTTAAAGAAAGCTACACCGATAAGTATTTGCGCGAAGGATATGATATTATCTATATCGGCAACGGGATGTCGGATTTCGCCCCGGCGAAAAAATGCCGGACCGTTTTTGCCTGCGACAGCTTGGTGAAATACTGCCGCGAATCCGGCTTACCCTATTTGCATTTCTCCGATTTCCACGACGTCATCCGTTTTCTCCTTCACGGAGCGTAAAGTGAAAGTATTGCTGCATATCTGCTGCGGTATCTGCGCCGGGAGCGTCGCCGAAAGATTGCTCGCCGAAGGACACACGGTTACCGGCTATTTTTACAACTCCAATATCCACCCGTCCGAGGAATACGAGAGACGTTTGCGGGTAACCCGGCAGGTGACCGACTGGCTGAACATCCCGCTGGTCGTGCCGGATTATACCCCGGATATCTGGCACCGGCTGACACGCGAACTGGCGGACGAACCGGAAGGCGGCAAGCGGTGTGAAATCTGCTTTCGTTTGAGACTACAGACGACTGCAGATTATGCCTCGCAGCATGATTTCGAAGCTTTTACCACCACCCTGACAGTCAGTCCGCATAAGCCGGCGGTGGTGGTAAACCGCATCGGCAGTGAACTTGGCGGCGAAAGGTTTCTAGCGCGGGACTTTAAAAAGAAAGACGGTTTTAAGCGTGCCCAGGCGATTTCCCATCAACTCGATCTGTATCATCAGCGTTACTGTGGCTGCGTTTACAGTCTGCAGGCTTCGCAAAAACAGCCAAATGCGGACGCGGGAGGCGAAAATGCGCCAGCTTAACGACCGGATTTACGTCGAGACCGGTTACCCCGGCTGTAACGTGGGCTGGATAAAAACCGGTGACGGGGTGCTTCTGATCGACACTCCCTCGTTACCGCAGGATATCACCGACCTGAAAACCAAGATCGACGTTAAAGACATTGCCTACACGATCTTTACCCACGAGCATTTCGACCACACGCTCGGCGCCGCGGCCTTCGGCAAGCGGATAATATCTCAAGAAAAGGTGATACCCGAACTTATCCGGCTGCAGACGGCTCTACCCCAGGACGTCAGCTACTTTTTCGCCGAGCTTTACAAACAGTACAAAGGATATTTTGACCAGGTGAAGTTCCAGTTTCCCCAGATTACTTTTCAGGACTCGTTGCAGATCCACGTCGGCGGAGTTGAACTGGAGATGTTCCGGGTCGGGGGACATTCGCCCGCGTCCAGCTTTGTGTATCTGCCTCAGGATGAAATCCTTTTCTGCGGCGATACTGCCAATTTCGGAATGCCCTACGTTACCCCCATTTCTGTTTTCAGCGAATGGATTGCCCTTTTACAGAAAATCGAGACGATGCCGGTGCGAACCGTGGTCCCGGGGCACGGTGATATCTGCACCCCGGCAGAAGCGCGCCGCATCCGGGTGTATTTTGAAGGGTTGCGGGATAATGTCAGGTCTCTGAAAAAATCCGGGAGATCCTTAAATGATGCAATCAGGGAGCTCGAAACTGAGACCTATTTACCCGTGCCTTTAACCGAAGACCTGAGACCGCAGATCGCCTATCATGCCGGTTTGATGTACGCCCAGGTATAAAGCTTTACAGAGACAGTTTAATCGGGTAAAATATTTACGGGTTAAGCGGGAGTAATTCAGTGGTAGAATGTTTGCTTCCCAAGCAAAAAGTCGCGAGTTCGAATCTCGTCTCCCGCTCCACTAATGCCACAACACAATTTCGTAAGCAAAACCGCCGGTGATTTTTTCCAGATGCGTTAACCTTACTTCGGTAAAATACCCTTTTTGCGTTAATACCCCGGCATAGATTAATGCCCCATCGCGGGTTGCCGCGTTCCCGGTAATTGTTACTTCTTCCAGATTGAATTCGATTGAGCTAAAGCTCACCCCCGCCGGGAGCGAACTGCGGAGTAAATCCAGCAAAACGGCATTATGGTCGTCTTTACCCAAAATCATCTCATGCTCGGTTTTTAGCGCGGCAGTGTCTGCATGGAGGTCAATAATCGCCTGCTCGACCGCGGCGGCAGCATCGGCGCGGGCGCGGGCTTCGCTAAGGGCTTGCTGCAACGCATCGATTTCCCCCTGCAACCTTCTTTCTTCACTAATTGCTTGTCCACGCAATATCGTCAAAATCACCAGCAAAATCACGCCGACAATCAATGCTCCCGGTGCCAGCCTTTGCCGCCAGGAAACTTTCGGCTGCTCAGCCCGGCGCTTACTCGTCCAGAAATTGATATTGACGTCTGAATAGCGGGTTTTATCTACAAAGGATGCCGGGGCTGCTGCCGATTTTATCGCCAATCCGATATTCCCGGCATAATCGTTCACCGGAAAATCAGCCACTGCCGCGAGCGGAGTTGAGAACGGGTGCAGGTGATATTCCAGGTTCTCCCGGACTTGTTGCATCGCGCCGGCATCATTCGCCAGGCTGCCGGTGATTATCATCGGGGCAGCCGCGGTAAACGGCTCGGCGGTATGGGTAAGATTATAAAACTCTACCGTGCGGTTGACTTCATCAACCAGGCGGCGGACATTGTCTTCCAGTAATGCATTCTCACCACGCGGCGTTACCGTATGCAGTATTTCCGGTTTGCCGTTTGCCACCAGGACAACATCGAAGCATTCCGGCGTAAAATTTACAATCAGTGCCTGGGGCAAATTTACGGCTCTACCCAGCGCCAGCGCTTTTAAGTCAATGGCGGTGGGTTTGAGTCCCGCGCTCTGTAAAGTAAGAGTCAGAGCATCTATCAAAACGCGTCTTGTGCCTGCTACAAACATTGTCATTTCTTCAGCATTATCGGAGATAACCTGGCTGACCAGATATATTTCTTCCAGAGGCATCGGAATTTCTTTCCGCACGGCGCGTTCAAACGCCTCGGGCATTAAAGATTTTTTTACTTTTGGCAAAGCAATAACCCGGTAGGTAAAAGACAAACCGGTAAGGGTAACGCTGGCTTTATCCACGGTAATGCCGGCGGTTTGTAGTGCTTCAGCAATCAGTTTTCCCGTGTCTTCAGGACTCGCTATCTGTCCGTCGGTAACGGCGCCGGGCGCCAGCGGCACGGTAATCCATTTCTCCGGGCGGTTATTCCGCGTCAACAGCAATTTCAGGCTCCGGGAGCTGATGTCAATTGTCAATGGCATATCAGCTCCCTCCTGCGGTAACCGCCGCTTGCGTGTAAATCTTCATTTGTACAGTGCCCTGTAACAGATTGCCGTCAGCATTTGACGGCGCTAGTGTATAGCTATTCACCGCGGTAATCGTGAAGTCAACATCGTACAGGCGGGTAATAAAAGACTGGATATTATCCATCTTGCCGCTTATCGCGAAATCCAGGTCGAGGACGCGGTAAACACGACCCTGTAAGGATTCCTCGCGCCACCGCCCGGTTGTGATGGGGAGAACCTCTACCGCCGCTCCATCTGCGGCATCGAAAATCGCCGTGATGATGGCGTTGGCGTCAACGTTTAACGGTAAAATAGTGGTACGTGCGTCGTCATTGGCTTGCCGCTCGTCCGCCAGCCGTTGTTCCAGGTCCGCGGCCGGCACGGGAATTAAATTTAACAAACGCATCGTAGTATCGAGCTCATTTCGCAACTCACGCTGCGCGTTCAGGGCACTAAAATAACCGGCGGCAGAAAAGATAATGCCGATAAACAGCGCCAGCGCGAGTAACACGCTCAGAGTTGTCGTTCTAGACAATGGTTTACCTCGTGACCAAAATTACTTTTTTTGTCTGCCCTGGTACATCAGCAATAAAACCGCCAGTCCAATAATTGTCAGACAACCGAGCAGGACATTCGTCAAAGCCGTAGAATCAAGTGCCATTTTCCCACCTCTACTTTATGGTTTTGTTATCAGCCAGGAGTCGATTGTCGCGGTAAGACCGTTTATACTCACAACCGCGGTAATAGTGATATTACTTGCGATAGATTGTACACTAAAAATCGCCGTTCCGCCAGATCCGTTCTGGGTAACCCCCACCGTACACAACCAACCGTCACCCTGAGGACCACGGTAGGCAATGGCGTAGCTATCAATACCCACATTTATAATCCACGGCTCGTAGCCGGCGCCGGCATCAAATACCAGAGTATCAACCGGGGTGCCATTAATGATGCCATTGGTCTGTATCTGGAAAGTCTTCAGCACCCCGTCCGCGGCGGCATCACGATACGAAATTGCGTAAACATCACCGCCGATATAAAGCACATTAGGTTCATAACCTTGGTTGCCGTCGAAAGCGGTCGAACTGATAGCGCTTTTTACAATCGTGCCGTTAGTATTGATGGTTAGAGTCATCAGATTACCGGTATTCACCGCGCCCCGATACGCAATACCGTAAATGTCACCGGAAACATGAAATATCTCGCAGTCAGCACCGTTGGTCGTGTTGAATTCCCAGGTATCGATGGTTGCCTGGGTAATAATGCCGTTAGCCGCGATAGTAACAGTTTTCAAGAAGCCGTCGCTTTGAGACCCGGTGTAAACGATGGCATAAATATTGCCAAATATATGGATGATTTCCGGCTTGGCGCAATCCGCCGTATCGAATTCGTAGGTGCTGATAGTGGCTTGTGTAATCACACCGTTAGCGGCAATGGTGACGGTTTTTAGAAAGCCGTCGCTCCCGGGACCGGTGTAAGCGACTGCATACACATCCCCGGAAATATGAATGATATCCGGTTCAACGCAGTTTGAGGCGTCAAATTCATAAGTGCTGATAGTTGCCTGCGTAATCACGCCGTTAGCGGCAATGGTGACAGTTTTCAGAAAGCCATCGTTCCCGGGACCGCGGTAGGCGATGGCGTACACATTCCCCGAAATATGAATGATACGGGGTTCGAACCCCGTCCCGGTATCAAACTCATAACTGCTGATAGTAGACTGAGTAATCGTGCCGTCGGCGGCAATGTTCACGGTCTTTAGCCAGCCGTCTCTCCCGGAACCGGTGTAAGCGATGGCGTAAACGGTGCCGGAAATATGAATGATGCATGGTTTGGCGCCGTCCGCCGCATCGAATTCATAAGAATTTATAATCGTGTCTGTAATGGTTCCGGCGGGAGACCCGGCGCCGGATTGGATGTTCGCGACGGTGATGGAAGGAGTAATATCATTCACTTGGTTCGGCAAAACATAGTTGGCGGTGTTTCCGACATTTGGCAATACCGCCGCCAGTCCGTCGTATTGCAGCCGCCAGACAGCATGCTCGATGCCGGCATCCGCGGCGTAGGTTTCGCTGGTAATTGTATGATACTGTCGCGACCCCAGCAGCGCCCCGCCAACCTGATTTAGAAACGGGGTTACAACCAGCGCCCCGAAAAACAAGGCGACCAGCACCAACGGTAAAGCCTGTCCTTGCTGCCGGCGGTTAACTTTACGGAGACGGGCGTAAATAGACCACATAACTGCTTTGCTCGCTGATATTCATTCTCCCCGGGGGGCTGGAGGTGATACTCATCGTTACCAGACTGCCGTTGACTGTAAATGAAAGATTAGAGATATTTTGCGCCAGCGGCGTGACCGTCGCTCCGGCAGTGCGGTTCAAGGTTGTGCCGCTCAGGTAATAAATAACCGTGGCGGCCGAGGGCAATGTGAATGTTAACGTGGAAGCGCCGGCGGCGCTGGCTGCCATTTGCCCATCATAATTAAACCAGGAAGCGGCATTCTGTAGTTCGTGCAGCGCCAGCGAACGGTCGTTGCCGTATTCGGTAACATTGGTCAGTTGAAAAATTATGGGGCTTAAGACCCCGGCTAAAATGCCGGTAATCGCCGTCGCAATCAGTAATTCTACCAGGGTAAAGCCGCGTTGCGTTTTCACCGGTTCACCTTGTAATCTTCCATGACGAACACCGGCAAAGCGTCCCGATTGATGGTAACGGTAATTAACTGGATGTTATTATCGGCATATATTCCCGAATTCACATTCAGAGAAATGCTGTAACCCACCGGACCAGCGATGGTGGTATAAGATGCCCCGGTAGCATCGTACGGTGCTGCCTTGGTGGTTTCCATCTGGCTCTGCGCCAGATGCTGTGAAATCTGCTCCTGGTCCAGTTCTCCCACCGCCCGGGAGCCGACGGAAAGCGAAGTAATAAAAGTGGTGAGGGCAATGCCCACAATCCCGACCGCCACAATCGTCTCCGCCAGTCCGGTCCCTCGCTGCCCGTGAAATAAACGCCAGATAAAATATAAACGAGAAATTAAACCTTTTTCTGTCATATTTTATCTCAACGAAGATAGCACGGTGTACATCGGCATTAGTATTGCCACCAGAATGAATGCCACTCCCAGCCCCATAATAATGGTGATGGTCGGCTCAATGGTGGAGATCAGAGACTGCACGCTCTGGTTGGCGCGCTCTTCATAAAAATTGGCCAGCGTTAAAGTCGCTTCGTCAATGGTGCCGGTCTGTTCTCCCATCGCCAGCATTTTTACCATTGTTGGCGGGAAAAGTGGGTTTTCCGACATCGGACGCGAAAGCCCCTGCCCTTCGACCAGTTTCAGGCGCAGGTCGCTGAGAGCTTTGATAATCACCCTGTTCGAGCTCGCAGTCTGCGTCGCGACATCGATGATTTCCGGCAACTGCATACCGGAACGCAGCATCATATTGGTGGTCCGGCAGAAATGTGCCATCGTGCGCTGGATGATGATGCGGCTGAGTACCGGCAGCTTGAGCGCCATTTTGTCTAACGCCAGTTTTCCCGCCGGCAGCCGGGTATAGATAAATATTCCGAAAACGATTAAGACTACCACGACGGCAATCTGCCACAAGTAATCGGCAAAGAAATTTACCATTCCCATCATCAGACGGGTTGTCCACGGTAAATCTGCTCCCAAAGAACTGAAAAGACTTAAAATTGGCGGTAACACCATGGTAATCATTAACACGAAAATACCTATCGCCATCACCGTCACCACCGCCGGATAAGCCAGCGCCCGTCTGATGCCGGCGCGGATTTTTATCTGCTTTTCCATATAATCGGCGATTTGTCGTAAGCCACTTTCCAAATTCCCGGCGTGTTCACTGGCCTTAATTATCTGGTAATAGTTGTAAGGAAACTGTTCCGGAAAACGGCGTACGGCTTGGGAAAATGAACTGCCGTTACGGATTTCCTTGCCGATAACGGCAATAACATCTTTAAGCGCGCGCTTGGTGGTTTGTTCCTCTACCAACTGTAACGCGGCGTGCAGCGCGATACCGGATTCAATAAAAGAAGCCAACTGCCGCGAAAACTCAACGATATCTTGTGATTTGACGCCAAATAGACTGGGAATAAGCGATGCCAGAGTTGGTCTGGATTTTTCGGCGCGAAGACTGACGATGTATTTGATGCCGGCTTGGTACAACGACTGTTCTGCCATCGTCTCGTTCAGCGCCTCAATGTTGCCGCTGACCAGTCGCCGGTCGTTGGTATAAGCCCGGTATCGGTAGGTCATAATTCCTCCACGGCTATAAATGTCAATGACGCTAACCGATGGCAAACACGGTGCGCTCTATTTCCCCGATGGTGCTGATGCCCTGCTGCACTTTCAGCATGCCATCGCGCCTCATTGTTACCATACCTTCCTTTAACGCTTGGTTCCGGATTTCCACGGCACTGCTGCTGCTAAGGAGCATCCGCCTGAGTTCATCGCTCATCAACAGAGTTTCAAAAATCCCGATTCTGCCCTGATACCCGAGGTTATTGCACAGGTTGCAGCCGGTGCCGCCGGTATAAAACTGCCGCGGCCTTTCTTTTACCTCGGTATCGTAGATTTTCAGTTCTTCTGCCGACGGCTGGTAAGGTGTCAGGCAGTAGGGGCAGAGTTTTCTGATCATCCGCTGCGTGGAAATACCCACCAGCGTCGAAGCCAGCAGGTATCTCTCAATCCCCAGGTCCACCATACGGAAAAGCACTCCCACCGCATCGTTAGCGTGAACGGAAGAAAGTACCAGGTGCCCGGTTAACGCCGACTGCACGGCAATGGTAGCGGTTTCATTATCACGGATTTCTCCCACGAGAATCACATCCGGGTCGTGCCGCATAATTGACCGCAAGCCGTTGGCAAAAGTGATACCGGCTTTGGGGTTGACCTGGGTTTGATTGATATTGGTAAAACGGTATTCCACCGGATCTTCGACTGTCATAATATTGTTTTCCGTACGATCCAGCCCATTTATCAAAGCATACAAGGTGGTGGTTTTACCGGAACCGGTCGGCCCGCCGATGAGAATCAGACCGAAGGGATTCTTCATCATCGTTTCCATTTTACTCAAGGAACCGGCGGACAGTCCCAACTGGGGTAAAGTGAACAGCGAAAGCGTTTTATCCAGGATACGCAAGGTTACCTTTTCGCCGTGAACCGTGGACAGGCTGGCGACACGGATATCTATGTTCCGTCCCGCTGCTTCCACCGAAAACTGTCCGTCCTGTGGTCTTCTTTGCTCGGCGATATTCATCTCCGCCAGCACTTTGATGCGGGAAATCAAAGGAATATGCGCTCCCAGCGGTAATGAAAGCATATCGTGAAGAATACCGTCGATACGGAAACGGATGCGGACCCGTGCTTCCTGCGGTTCGATGTGGATATCGGAAGCCCGGTCCCGAACCGCCTGCGTCAGCAGTAAATTCAACGTCTGCGCGACCGGCGTGTTGACCGTAATTTCGGGCGTTACGACTTTTACTTCAGGCGCGGCAGGCGCAAATTCTTTTACTTGTTTCTCAATCTCGGTCACGGAGCGGTAGTTAAGGTCAATAGCCTTGATGATATCGGTGGAAATCCCCAATGTAATCTCAATGTTCATTTTTACCTGAGTTTTAATGTCTTCGATGGTCTGAATGTCCTGCGGATCGGACATTACCACCACCAGCGAACTACCGACGACATCCAGGGGAATCAGGGTGTGTTTGCGGGCAAAATCTTCCGGGATTAAGCGCAAAGCTTCCGGCTGGACTTTATGGCGCTGCAGGTCGATTAAAGGCACATTTAATTTGAGGCTTAATATCGCCGCCATGTCCGCGGCTTTGATCATATTATTGGATAGCAGAATTTCACTCAGACGTCCGCCCTGCTTTTTTTGTATGTTGACAGCTTCTTCAAGCTGCTGCGGCGTCAGCAGTTTCTCTTCCACCAATAAATCACCCAGGCTCTTCCGGGTGCTCCAGCCATCAGTCATTTTCCCACCATACCTGTACCCATTTCTGCCTAATACAACATCGGAGGTCTACTAAGACCTCCGATATATTTACTTTTTGTTTTATATAATTCCGGCTCTGCTAATAACCGGTGGTAACCTGGGTTATCAAACCGCTGGTAGTGCAGGTGTAGGTGCCTTTGGTAGTCGCGCTGCGGAGATATCCGGGATACAAGGGATTAACACCGTCGGGGAAGCTTGCCATATTGCTGGTAGCCACTACCACGGCGGTCACGGTGGACAGCCCTTCCTTAGCCATCATGATATCCATTGCGGTCTGTATGGTGGCTTTTTCGGCGGTGGCGGCTTCGATTTCCCCGCTGCCGGCGAGATTGGCAACACTCGGAATAATTATCGCCGCCAGCACCCCGATGATAGCAATGACTATCAGCAACTCAACCAGGGTAAACCCGCGAGATTGTGTAACCAGTTTCTGCCAGACATTCCTCATTTTATCAGCCTCCATGTTATTGCATACTTCTCTTTACTGCCAGATTTATTTGTGATAATGTATGTGTCGTTATTGTAAATAAAGTTACGTTACCTGTCAAGAGAAAAACTGTAATTGTTGTAATTATTTAGTAAAAGTTGAGCCGGAGGTTCCATGGAAGCAAAAAAAATTCTGGTAGCGGACGACGAACCGCATCTGGTCCGGTCGCTGGTGTTCGTGCTGGAAAAAGCCGGTTTTACGGTTACTACTGCCGCTAATGGAGAGGAAGCCCTGCAAAAAACCAGGGATTTCCTCCCGCGCTTAATTTTTCTAGATGTCATGATGCCCAAAAAAAACGGCTACGAGGTTTGCGCTGAAATTAAAGCGGACCCGGCGTTAAACAACATCTATATTATTATTCTCACCGCCAAAGGGCAGGAAGCAGACCGCGACGAGGGAGTCAAAGCCGGCGCGGATGAGTTCATTACCAAACCTTTCAGTCCTTTACAATTGGTCGAACGGGTAAAAACGCTCTTGGCATAATCTGACAATAGAGTTGATAAGGCATGTCACACAAATCCATAAAACCCCGGGGTTATAAAAGCTTTTTCGCCGCGTTACCGGAACCGGCGCTGCTGCTGGATGGCACCGGGCGAATACTCGACGCAAACCGGACTTTCTGCAGAGAATTTCGCACCGAAACAAAACGCATTATCGGTCATGATTTCTGGTCGGTTATCACAATATCCAGTCAAAAAAAGCAGTCTATTATTCAACATTTGCAGAGTATCCAGCAAAAAACCTCTGCCCCTGCCTTCAAAGCCGGACTGATAGCTACCGCCGGCGGAAAAACCATTCCGGCAATGGTGAAAATAAGTTACTTTCAACAAAACCAGAAGTCATACGCCGTTGTTATTATCAACACAATCGCTTCCCGCACAGCGGTCAACCAGAAAATAAGTCCCATTAAACCAACGTTTAATCTGGGCGATAATAACATGGCAGCCGATCTATACACGCGTCTGGTAACTAACTCGCCGGTTGGCATATACATCGCTCAGGAAGGCTTGTTCCGCTACGTCAATCCCCAGTTTCAGCACATTACGGGTTACAGTGAGACAGAACTAACCAGAATGGCGCCCCTCAGCCTGGTGCACCCGGCTGATCGCGAGAGGGTGCGTGAGAATGCGCTGCGTATGGTAAAAGGCAACGCTCCGGTACAAAATGAGTTTAGAATTGTCACTAAGAGCGGCGAAGAAAAGTGGGCAATCGAAAATATCGTCTCGATTAATCACCAAGGTAAAAAAGCTTCCCTGGCTAATTTCCTGGACATCACCGACCGGGTAAAAACAGAAAACGCGCTGCGCCAGGCGCTCAAGGTTTCGGAAGCGAGTATGGCGGAAGTATCTGCTTTACTGGCGGCTAGTAAAACGGTGTTAGAAAGACCGGTGTTTTCAGATGCCGCGGCCGCCATATTCAGCATTTTTAAACGTTTGACCGGGGCTGCCGGAGGCTATGTGGCACGGGTTACCGTCACCGAATCACGTTACCAGATAGTGCACCTTGACACAAACGGTGTGGAATGCCATCTCCCGGGCGCTTCGCCAATGTATATACAGGGGTTGAGCGGTGAATCTTACCGAAAAGGGATTACGGTATTTGACAATGATTATCCCCATAGCGAGTGGGCAAAATATTTACCCGCAGGCCATCTGCAAATCGATAATATTCTTTTTACACCGATAAAGCTGGAAAAAAATCAGGGCGGACTGATTGCGCTGGTAAATAAACCGGGCGGGTTTTCCGTCAGCGATACCGAACTGGTATCTGGAGTCGCCAACTTTTTGACGATCGCGCTTGCCAACAGTTTGGCGTGGGATGCGATGGAAACCAGTGAAAACCGCTACCGGGACCTCTATAACAACGCCCCCATCGCTTTCTTTTCCATCGGCGCCGATGGCATAATCCAGACCGCGAATAACAAAGCCGCGGAATTGCTGGACTACACTATACAAGACCTGGTGGGTGAGGCAATTCTGGAGTTGTTTGCCAACACTAACGTTGGGAAAGAACGCGCCCGGGCAATGTTCGTCAGGGCCAACACCGGCAAAAGTATCCGTGACGAAGAACTGGAAATGCAGACTGCCGACGGAGTCAATGTCTGGGTCAGTCTGTCCATCGAGCCGGTGACCGATGATGACGGCAGGGTAACCAATCACCGCCTGGCGGCCATCGATATTACCGAACGTAAACAGGCGGAAATTGCGCTGGAAGAAAGCCAGGCGCGGTTTATGGAGATGGCTGACTTGCTGCCCCAGGGTGTCTGGGAATTAAACCGTCAGGGGAAATTTACCTTTATGAATAAGGAATCTTTACGCTCGCACGGGTATACAGCGAATGAAATTTTCAAATTAACCGCGCCGGATTTATTCGCGCCGGCGGATAAAGAGAAGGTTAAAAATAACCTCGAATATGTTATGAACGGCGGTAGTGCTGCCGGCTCCCAGGAATATCTGGCAATGCGCAAGGACGGCGGCACTTTCCCGGTGATGATATACGCAGCGCCGATTGTTCGGGAAGGGAAAAACAGCGGCTTGCGCGGTATTACTATTGATATCACCGAACGCGTCAGTATGGAGAATGAACTGGGGCAAAAAGTAGCTGAGTTGCAAGCAGCTAACGATCGGCTGAAAGAACTGGATAAACTTAAGGACAACTTTCTTTCTACGGTATCCCACGAACTCCGCACTCCGCTGACATCAATTAAAAGTTTTGCTGAAATTCTGTTAGCTTATGAAGAAGACCGCGCTACCCAGAAAGAATTTTTAGGCATTATCAACGAAGAAGCCGGGCGCCTGACCCGGTTGATAAACGATTTCCTGGACCTTTCCAAGATACAGGCCGGGCGTATGCAATGGACTACGGTGGCAGTATCAATTCCCTGGGTGATTGAAACGGCGATGAATGCCAACCGCGCCTTGATTAACGAAACCAAACTTGATGTGGCTTTAAACATCGCGCCATCATTACCTCCGGTTTGGGGAGATAAAGACCGTTTGGTGCAGGTGATGACCAACCTGCTGGGCAACGCCATCAAATTTACTCCCGGCGGGGGAAACATCAAGGTAAACGCTGTTTTCCAAAAACAGGCGGATAGAGCTGACGATGGTCAGGTGCTGGTCAGCGTTACCGATAGCGGCATCGGCATCGCGCCGGAGCACCACCAGCGGATTTTTGAAAAATTCAGCCAGGTGGGGGATACGCTGAAAGACCGCCCCCGGGGCACGGGATTGGGATTACCGATTTCAAGAGAAATTATCGAACATTACGGCGGAAAAATATGGGTGGAAAGCGCATTGAGCAAAGGCAGCACTTTCAATTTTACGCTGCCGGTGGCGGTGAGTGCCCGCAATGAGTCCCCCGAAAACGCGGTCCAATTGCCCGCGTTAACGAAATCTACCGCCAGTAAAATCCTGATAGTAGACGATGAAATAAATGTTAGAAAATCTATTGCTCACGAGCTGACTAAACGCGGCTATGAGGTCCTCGAGGCCGCCAGCGGTAAGGAAGCCGTGGACATGGCGCGGAAACATCTGCCTAAGCTGATTACTCTGGATGTGGTGATGCCGGATATAGATGGCTTCGATGTAACCTCAATATTGAAAAACGACCCGTTAACAAAAGAAATTCCGATTCTCATCGTGTCGGTAATCGAGGATAAGGCGAAAGCCTTCCGTCTGGGGGTTAACGACTATATCACCAAACCGTTCGATATCGACGGTCTGGTAGATAAAATTCAGGCGTTTTTTCACGGCTCACCCAGGAGCGTGCTGATTGTCGATGACGACCGCGCGCTGGTAAAATCGCTGGAATTCGAGTTGAAGAAACGTAAATACGATATATCCCTGGCGTATGACGGGCAGGAAGCTGTAAACCGGGTGAAGGAAAAGCGTCCGGATCTGATTTTACTCGATATTAACATGCCTGGAATGGATGGTTACGAAGTATTGCGTGTGCTTAAAAGCGACCCGGTAACCGCCGGCATCGATATTCTCGTCATGACCGGGTTGGAGATTGACGGCGCCCGGGTGCGGGCACTATCCGCCGGCGCCCGGGAGTTTTTCAGCAAATCAGGCGAAATCAGCCATCTTTACGATACGATTGTCCGGATATTAAACGATAAGGATTAAACCCGATTTTTGCCTGCCAGCAAGCTCTTGATGGTGTTAAGCAAAACCTCGCGTTCTACTGGTTTACTTAAAAAAACATTGGCACCGACACGCATCGCTTCGGCACGGTCGGCATCCTGTCCCTTGGCGGAGAGAATGATTATCGGCAGGTCGATTAATTTCAACTCAGTGCGTAACCGGTGACAAATCGTGAATCCGTCCAGCCCCGGTAGCATTACATCCAGTATTAATAAATCCGGCTTCTCTTCCTGAGCTTTGCGAAAGCCGGTCAAACCGTTGTTGGCAGAAATGACCTGATAGCCTTCTTTTTCCAGCAAAAAACCCAGGTACCGGGAAAAAGAGGGGTCGTCTTCAACATATAAAATCTTACTAGACATAATATATCGTTTCTCTTAATTAAGCCATTATATCAGAAATGGAAACGATTATGGTATTTCATGTTATACATTCAACCGCGCCGGTAATGTTTATAAAAATTTAAGACTTATTGGTATTTTTTCATAGACAATTCGAGGCGGCATCTATATACTAGACAATGCGGGAAGGAAAAACTTTTTTTTCAGACTGAAATATGGAAAAACATTTGCGCGGGATATGATACAAAGAAATTATCTCTTGAAATATGCAGCACTTATTTTGTTGGCAATCTGGGTTCTCTCCATCATTTTAGCCATCTGGTTTTCCGATGATTTGCTGCAACTACCCCTCAACTTTCAGGTGATATTGATTTCGGCTTATCTCGGAATACTGATCGTCGGGATTTTTCTAACTCAATATTTTTATACCCGACAGGTTAGCCTACAAAGGAATTTATCGGATGTACCGCAGACTCTTAAGCCTGATACAACTATCGACAAATCGGCTGAGTTGAACAATGAAGTTTTATTGGAAACAGTTTCTGACTTAAAAGCTAAAGCTGAACTACTGGAGCTCAGCACCGACACGATTTCCGTGTACGATTTCTCCGGTAATCCGGCTTATTTAAACAATACCTACTGCCGGGCGCACGGTTATAGCCTCGAAGAAATGATGCAGATGAATATCCGCCAGGTAAGCGTGCCGGAATCGGTGCGGGTTCTGGCAGGGTTCGACCGTATTCGAAAAAGCGGCGCATTAGTTTTTGAAAATCAACATCGGCGCAAGGACGGCAGCATTTTTATCCTGGAACTGCACTCCCGCTTCTTCAAGTGGGGTGACCGGGAGTTAATTCTCAGCATTGGTCGCGATATCACCGAAAGAAAGAACAACGACGAGTTGATGGAGCAAATTGTACAAAATTCCCCTGTCGGTATGTTTATTATGCAAAACGACAAAATTATCTTTGCCAATCAACGTTTTGCCCGGGACACGGGGTACACTCAGGAAGAATTGGTAAACAACGCCTTTTCACCTTTGATTTCTCCGGATGAATTACCTCGAGTCTTTACAGAAACTAACAGCATGCTGCTGGGAGAAAAAACTGACCCGATCGAATTTACCGGCATCGCCAAGGATCAAAGCAAACGCTCGGTATTAAGTTCGGCGAGTACTATATACTACCAGGGGAAACGAGCCATCCTGGTGATGGCCATTGACATTACGGAAACAAAAAATCACCAGCGCAACTTGCAAGAAAGCGAAGCTCGTTTCCGCCGGCTGGCGGAAAATGCCCAGGACCTAATTTACCGCTACCGGCTAATTCCAGAACCAGGATTTGAATATGTCAGCTCATCCGCGCTGGCGATTACCGGTTATACTCCCGAAGAGCACTACGCGGACCCACTGCTCGGTTTTAAATTAGTCATCCCCGAAGACCGTCATCTCCTGGAAGAAATGACCAGGTCTCCAGAATTGTATTATAGAAAACCGGTGGTGCTGCGCTGGTTAAAGAAGGATGGGAAAATCATCTGGACCGAACAGCGCAACGTTCCGGTACTTGATGACTCCGGTAAAATAATTGCCCTCGAGGGCATTGCCAGGGACATCACTGAAAGGAAAAAGGCTGAGGAAGCATTACTTGAAAGTAACCGTCGTTTTCTCGAGACTGCCAGTTTACTGCCGCAATCGGTCTGGGAGCTGGATGCGCGAGGCAATTTCGTCTTCTGGAACGAGGCCGGGCGAAAAATGCATGGCTACAGCGCTGATGAAAATGTGAATGTGCTGGAACTGTTTGCTCCAGAAAAAAGGCAGTATATCATTGGAGTTTCCGCCGCTTTAGCTCAGGGGCAGTCCTTTTCCGGATTTGAGTCGGTGGGCTTACGTAAAGACGGTACTACTTTCCCGGTGTTAATCCACAACATTCCGGTTTTCCGTGACGGTAAATACACCGGTGTCCGCGGCATTACCATCGATATCACCGAGCGTAAAAAAGCTGATGCACAAGAAAGAGAACTGGCAGTATTAAAAGAGCTGGACAAGTTCAAGTCGGAGCTGCTGGCGAATGTTTCCCACGAATTGCGCACACCGCTGGTGGCGATAAAGGGTTTTACCTCGACACTCCTGCGTAAGGATGCCAACTGGCGCGATGAGCAAAAAGAAGATTTCCTTAGAACAATCGAGAAAGAAACTGACCGTCTGACACGTTTAATTAACGATCTGCTGGATATGGCTCGGCTGGATGCCGGGGCTTTTACCCTGAAAACAGCCGCCGTATCACCAGAAGAAATCCTAGATTCAATAAAACCGGAATTGACTTTACTGACCAGCCGCCACCGGTTGGAAATTGATGTTGGCCGTTCTTTGCCGGTGGTAAATGCCGATATTACGCGCATCGGGCAGGTGATATCCAACCTGGTAGATAACGCGGTGAAATTCTCAGCACCCGGGACCATGATCAAAATAAATGTCGAGAGCAAAGGAGATGAGGTGATCTTTCATGTTGAAGACCACGGCATCGGGCTGAAACCGGAGTCTATACTGAAAATATTCGACCGTTTTTACCAGGTACAGAGCTCTACCGAAGGCGGACGTACCGGCACCGGGTTGGGATTACCAATCTGCAAAGCTATCATCGAGAATCACGACGGACGAATCTGGGTAGAAAGCCAGTTCGGGCAGGGATCTGTTTTCCACTTTACGCTCCCGGCGGCAAAACCATGGAATTAGTCATATATTCCTGCTGGCAAAGCGTTTTGTTTACGTAATTTTGATGCGGTCTCCTGTTTATTACGCTTTCATTTATACGGCTTCCATTAAACTTGAACATAACGTTGTAATGGAAGGTGTATATGGAAAGACGCCCTGTTGTACTGGCAATCGATGATGAAGTTAATGTCTTAAAACTAATCAGTGTCAATCTGTCTTTAGACGGGTTTCAGGTAGTCACGACCGCAGAAAGCCAACGTGCGCTCGAATATTTAAATTTATACCAGCCGGACGTTGTCTTGCTGGATATCATTATGCCGCAGATAGATGGATTGAAAGTACTCCGTCAAATCAGGCAACAAAGCAATGTCCCGGTGATAATTTTAACGGCAATAAATGACGTGCGTACCATCGAGCAGGCACTGGTTAATGGCGCGGATGATTTCCTGGTAAAACCCTTTAATTTCCGGGTGCTGACAGCGCGTATGAAAGCCCGGATGAAAAGTGTAAATTGCTACGGCGTCGGCTTTGCTTCCAGCTAAATTTAGCAGGGGGTATTGAACAATCGTTTACCCTTGGACTATAATACCACCAGATGTCTGATATTATCGCGGGACGCAACCCGGTACTGGAAGCCCTGCGCGCCGGGAGTCCTCTAAACCGCATCGTTATTTCCGCCGCTGTACAGAGGCATGGTATCATTGCGGATATTTTGCACTTTGCCCAACAAAAAAATATTCCCGTGGAATACGTCCCGGAAGCCGTTCTCCGTAATATGGGTTTACCCGGAATCAACCAGGGTATAATCGCTTATACCGCGGCAAAGTCCTATCTGGAATTGGCAGAGCTTTTAGTTATCCCTCAGACTGAAAAAGAACCGGCATTATATGTCGTGCTGGATGGCATCGAGGACCCGCAGAACCTGGGGGCCATTATGCGTACCGCGGACGCCACCGGAGTGCACGGTATTGTCATCCGCAGCCGGCGCGCCGTGGGTTTGACCCCGGTGGTAGCCAAAGTTTCCGCCGGCGCCATTGAGTATGTGCCGGTCGCTCGGGTGGTCAACATTGCCCAGACAATCGAGGCCTTAAAGAAAGCCGGCATCTGGGTGATTGGCGTCGAGGCTAATGCCAAACAACTCTACACCCGGGTGGATTTTAAAGTGCCGACAGCAATCGTCATTGGCGGCGAAGGCGCGGGTCTTTCCAAATTGGTCAAGGAACGCTGTGATTTACTGGCTTCTATTCCCATGAAAGGGAGAATTACCTCGTTGAACGCGTCGGTAGCGGCGGCGGTGGTGATGTACGAGGCGTATCGACAACGTTCCGGGTAAGTTGACGATATGAATCCATTTCAGTACCAGCGTAAAATCGAGGCTTTCCATTTAACGCCGGAAAAAGCCAACGGACACTGGCAGCGGTATGGACTGGAGTTTCCGGTGGTAGCCGCCAGTAGTTTTACAGATGCCAAACCGGGTTCCGGTTACTATTACCAGCCACAGGGGTCACAAAAATATCCCGCCGTAATTTTGCTCCACGGTTGGGGCGACCGCAGCTCACTGCCGTTCTTAAAACTTGCGGCGGATCTGGCAACCCAGGGCATCGCCGCGGTTTTCCTCTATACGCCGTTCCACGCGCGTCGTGCCCCCCGGTACCTGAAACGAAAGGGCACTCATTTGTTCCCGCCGGAATGGTTTACCGGCTACCAAATCATGGTAACGGATATTTTACACACGGCGGACTGGCTCCGGACCCGAGATGAGATCGATGCCGGGCGCCTCGGTATTATCGGTTTGAGTTTAGGGGCTTTTATCAGTTCCATTGCTTTAAGCATTGATCCCGAGCTCAAAGCCGGGGTTTTGTTTGTAAGCGGTGGCAACGCCGGAAAAATTGCCCATCTCAGCCGCTTTAAAAACTTCCGTAAAGAATATGCCCTGCCGGACGATGTTTACGCGCAGAACCAGCGGGATTATTACGCTTATCTGGAAAAGGTTAAAACTTCCGGCTGGCAAAATATCGCTGCCCCGCAACCGGGTTATTATACCGATGCCCTGACCTACGCGCATCTATTAAAAAATAAACCGGTTTTGATGCTAAACGCACTCTGGGATGAATTCGTACCAAGAGAGGCGACGCTGGAATTCTGGCAGGCAGCGGGCAAACCGCAAATAGAGTGGTTCCCGGCAACACACCCCACGATCTGGGCTTTTTACCCGCGGATACAAAAAATGGTCGGCGGCTTTCTGCAGCAGTATCTATAATATATTGACATAATATTAAGACGTACCGGAATAAGGAGGGGAACAATGTCAACCCTGATTCTCAACAAGTCTGAAGTTTTAAGCCTGATGACAATGCCGGACGTAATCAAAATGGTGGAGCAGGCATTCCGCGACTGGTCCGGGGGCAGGGGGGAAATGCCGCCGAAAGCCTATATCACCGTGGAGAAAGGGGACTTCCGCGCCATGCCGGCGGCTTTGCCGGGAGCCGCGGGGATGAAATGGGTTAATGTCCATCCCGGCAACCGGGAAAAAGGTCTGCCATCAGTGATGGCCTTAATTATTTACAGCGACCCCTTATCCGGCTACCCTTTGGCGATTATGGATGCCACCGATATCACCGCTTACCGTACCGGCGCTACGGCGGCTATTGCCGCCAAATATTTAGCGAAAACAGACTCTACAAGTTTGGGGATAATCGGCGCCGGCAAACAAGCTGAAACTCAGATACTGGCGCACGCCGCGCTTTTTCAGTTCCGCGAAATCCGGGTTTACGATATCCGACCGGATGCCATTGGAAATTTACAGCGGTGCCTGCCGCATATAACGCTTATCCCGGGGACGATGGAATCTGTGATGGCTTGCGATATTGTCTGTACCTTAACCCCGGCGCATTCTCCGGTCGTAAAGAAAGAATGGGTGCACCCGGGAGTTCATATCAATGCCGTCGGCGCGGATGCCGAAGGCAAGCAGGAGCTGGACCCAGACATTTTACACACCGCTATGGTGGTTGTGGACGATTTCCGTCAGGCGATCCACGCCGGTGAAATCAACGTCCCGATAGCAAAAGGCATTTATCATAAAAACCAGGTGTATGGTTCCCTTGGAGAGATTATCCTCGGTCAAAAGCCCGGCCGGACTACGAACTCGCAGGTAACAATTTTCGATTCTACCGGCGTTGCCATTGAAGATATCGCCACGGCAAAATTGATTTATGATAAGGCTATCGAGCAAAAAATCGGCAAATTGGTAGATATTCTCGGTTAAGTAATAAACCCGCAATAATAGCGATGCGGCAGCAATATCTGTTAACGCTCTTAGCTAATTATTATGCTAAAATAATTCGCACAGCGGCTAAAAGATTTCCGGCGATATGATCAGGTTTGATACTTCGCTTCGCCATTAAACTCAACATCTCATTCTTCAATTTGGTTAACAATACGGTGTGGCAAACGGCTTTCTGCCCGGTAAATCGTCTCTCAAAATAATATACATAATGTTAAGATTTTTCAGACTGACATGGGCGAACTCAAAGAGCAAAATAAAATACAACTTGATAGTATACCAAGACGTTATCCAGTACGTTCCGGACGACGGAAAATTACTGGCAAACTTTAACCGGGTGCTCCGGCGGCGGGAGGGGTTCTCTATCTTACCACCACGGCAATCCCGGCATAACCAGCGCTACGTGTCAAAATGGGGATTGCAGTACGATACCACTGGCATATCCGTAAAGGTTACGACGAGGAAGCGCTCAGCAAGCTACTCAAAGCCTCCGGGTTCGAGATATTGACGCTGCGAAATGTCTAATGGTTTTGGTGGAAAATCTGTGTGAGTTCTATCACTTTGCCATTCAGAAATTGAGCCTGCCGCCAGCGCAGTTGAAAGGCTGGCTGAGTAGTATTTACGAAAGGCATTCGATGCTGATGCTGCAGATGGAGTATGTTTTTTGAGCTATCGCATCGTTACGCTGGATGAAAACCAGATGGCGGAACTTAACAACCGGGCGGAATACACGGCTTTAAAAGAAAAACTCAACGCGCATCCGCTGGAGGAGCTCGCCACCAGCACATTGCAGGCGGCTTTAACCGATGCTCAGGTCAGTGCGCTCACTAACCTGCTTAAAGAAATTACGCTCGACGATTTGGTCTCCGGCTTAAGTTCGGATAAAGTGACTGAATACATACAACGGGGGGGAACTTGAACTCTTACTGCTCGACCCTAATGTGAGGTATTTTGTAGAGGGTCTGTCCGCGGCGGCGGAACGTCAACCGGAGCACTTTATTCTCTGTAAAACCAGGGTGTTGTTGGGCACCATTTTCACTGAGGATAGACCGATTACCACTGCCACCTGGGAAAAGATGTTTCGTCTTTACCGTTTCTAGAGAAACCCGAAGGGCATAGTCCCAGGCTCGGCACTTGGGTGAATGTATATGCGATATTATGTATTACATCAGCACGGGAAACCGTATTTTTCCCTATCTCAATAGTCTGTGGAGTGGTCGTTGTGAAGCACTCCCCCCATCTCTTTAGTTTCAAACAAATGCAAGTAGCTCCGTCTGTAGGTTTTGTTTGCTTCTGGTAGGTGCAATAGTTTCCTCCCTTGAACTAAAGAGGAAGACATTACAACAACTATAAGCAAACGATAGTGATTTTTATCCGCTATTGTAAAACTACCCCGGAACACCTATAATTAACTGGCAATCCTGAACATTACTTTAAAAGTTTTCAGATAGTACTAAAAATAATCAGGTTTTATCCTCGAAAACTATTGACATCCACTATCGCTTGTGGTTAAATATCATTCGCACCCCTATATATAGTAAGAATGGTTTTGTTTTGTTTGTCAGATGAAATGTCCGCGCTGTAATTATGAAGACTCCAAAGTTCTTGATTCCCGGGAGGCGACCGACGGTATCCGTCGCCGACGGGAGTGCTTGCGCTGCGGCGGGCGTTTCACTACCTACGAAAAAATCCAGCTTTCGACTCTGTACATAATAAAAAAGGATAAGAGACGCGAGCCGTTCCAGAAAGCCAAGGTGCTGGGTGGCGTGAGAAAAGCCTGCGAAAAGCGCCCGATCGCCGGGGCAGCCATCGAAGCCCTGGCTAATGAAATCGAGATGGAACTGTACGGGCTGGGGAAGCCGGAAATCGCCTCTACTGTTATCGGCGATATGGTGATGGCGAAATTACGTAAGCTCGACCATATTGCCTACATCCGCTTCGCCAGCGTGTACCGTGATTTTACCGATATCACCCGGCTGAAACAGGAAGTGGATAACCTGGTGGTCAACAACGAGAGCCTGCCGCTCTCGGCGCAACTGCCGCTCATCCCTGAAGTGGTGAGTAGTACGCCGGTGAAATTCGGGCGCGGGGGTAAAAGGTGAAAGCGCGCAGTCAGAAGACCATCGGCCCGTTGACGCGCAACCAGATTGCGCAGGCAACTTACCTCGCCGCGGAAAAAATGGGGATTGCCGATAGAAAACATATCGATAGACTGGCGCAGCAGGTAATCGAGCGGCTTGAACAGAAGCAGGTGCTCACCGAGAGCGCCCGGCAGCAGGTTATCAAGCCCCTGCCGGGGATGGAGGGGCTGGTGCCGCGGGTAGCGAAAAGAGAACGTCACGATACCAATGAAGTGGAAATACTCGAACTGGTCAAGGAATTTCTGGACGCGGAAGATAAAGCAGCCAAAAAAGCGGAGGCGACTCCAATAAATATAACCAAGGAAGGTAAAATGAAAGAGACTACCAGCCAGCTGAAAATGACCGAAAACGCCATCAAAGTGCTGGAAAAACGTTACCTCAAAAAAGATAAAAACGGGCAGTCGATTGAGTCCCCGGAACAGCTTTTCCGCCGGGTGGCGGGGGCGATTGCCGCCGCCGACCTGATTTACGATGCCAATGCCGATGCAAAAAGCGTCGAAGACGAGTTTTATAACACCATGGTCAGCCTGGATTTCCTGCCGAATTCACCCACGTTGATGAACGCCGGCAAGGAACTGGGGCAGCTCTCCGCCTGTTTCGTGTTACCTATCGAAGACTCGATGGAATCGATTTTTGACGCGGTAAAATATACAGCGCTGATTCACAAAAGCGGCGGCGGCACCGGGTTCTCCTTTTCCCGCCTGCGCCCGGAAAGCGACCGGGTGGGTTCCACCGGGGGCGTCGCCTCGGGACCGGTGTCCTTTATGCGCGCCTTCGATGTCGCAACCGATGTCATCAAGCAGGGCGGCATGCGCCGCGGCGCCAATATGGCGATTTTAAGCGTTGATCACCCCGATATCCTGAAGTTCATTTACGCCAAGAACAACTCTACCGCTCTCACCAACTTCAATATCTCCGTCGCCGTCACCCGGGAGTTTATGGAGGCGGTCAAGAACGGCGCTAACTACACCCTCATTAATCCCCACAATCAGTCGCCGGCCGGCGAGCTGAACGCCCGCGAGGTTTTCAACCAGATGGTGGAAATGGCGTGGAAAACCGGCGACCCCGGCATTGTCTTCATCGACCGCATTAACGAATCCAACCCCACGCCGCACCTGGGGAAAATAGAAAGCACCAACCCCTGCGGCGAGCAGCCGCTGCTGCCCTACGAGTCCTGCAACCTCGGGTCGCTCAACCTGAGCCAGATGATACGCCGCGCCGGCGCCAAAACCAGTATCGACTACGAAAAAATTGCCCGCACGGTGCGTACCGCGGTGCATTTCCTGGATAACGTCATCGACGTCAACAAATTCCCCCTCAAGGAAATCGAGGAGATGACCAGAAAGACCCGTAAAATCGGTCTGGGAGTGATGGGCTTCGCCGATATGCTGATGCAGTTGGGCATTGCCTACAACTCCAGCGAGGGCTTGAAAGTCGCCGGCGACATTGCCCGGTTTATCCAAAATGAAGCTACGAAAGCCTCCCGGGAGCTGGCGGCGGGGCGCGGCGCTTTCCCGGCGTTTCAAGGCAGCAATTACGATACTATTGATGGTTTCAAGGTAAGAAATGCTACCTGCACCACCATCGCCCCCACCGGCACCTTGTCCATTATCGCCGGGTGCTCCGGCGGCATTGAGCCGCTGTTTGCCCTGAGCTTTACCCGTAATATCCTGGACGGCGCGCAGATGGTGGAAGTCAATCCCTACTTCGAGGAAGCCGCGCGCAAGGGCGGTTTTTACTCCGAGGAATTGATGCAGGCGCTGGCGAACGGCGCCCACTTGAGCGATATGCCGGACGTGCCGGAGTCCGCGAAAAAAGTCTTCGTTACCGCCCACGAAATTACCCCGAAATGGCACGTGGAAATGCAGGCGGCTTTCCAGAAATACACGGATAACGCCGTCTCCAAGACCGTCAACTTCACGCAGGACGCCACCCAGGCGGACGTCGCCGACGTTTATATGAAGGCGTTCGAGAAAGGTCTCAAGGGCATCACCATTTACCGCGATAAGAGCCGCGATAACCAGCCGATGTCCACCGGGCAGGCGGCGGCGGCAGCGGTCGCTGAAGAAAAAAAACCGGACGGTTTGCGCAATCCCCGCAAGCGTTCCAAGCGCATCACCGGGTTCACCGAGCGGGTTAACACCGGCTGCGGCGCGCTCTATGTTACCGTCAACTCCGACGAACACGGGCTTTGCGAAGTATTTTCCACTCTGGGCAAAGCCGGGGGCTGCGGCTACGCCCAACTCGAGGCTATCAGCCGCTTGATTACCCTGGCGCTGCGTATCGGCGGAGATCCGCAGGCAGTGGTCAAACAGTTGCGCGGCATCCGCTGTCCGTCCATTGCCTGGGAAGAGGGCAAATCCGTGCTCTCCTGCGCCGACGCCGTGGCTTCCGTGCTGGAGAGGCACATCTCCGGCGAGGCGGAACCCGAAACCGAGGTTGCCGAAACCCCGGTCGCCGTGGCGGAAGCCAAACCCAAAACTAAAGGCGGCAAGCCGGAAGATTACGGTCTGGCGCGCAATATAGCCGGGCAGTGTCCGGATTGCGGCGGGCTGCTCGCGTACCAGGAAGGCTGCTTCGTTTGCCCCGGCTGCGGCTACACCAAGTGCTAAAAATTGGAGGTACGAGGGGTGGATAATAAATTAGACCGGGTGATGGTGTTTATCGATGGCAGCAACCTCTACCACTCGCTGAAAAATTACTGCCAGCGCACCGATATTGACATCGGGCGGTTGTGCGAGAAAATGGTGGAAAAACGCCGCCTCGTACGCATCTATTACTATAACGCCATCGTCGGCATGAAGCAGGAGCCGGAGCGCTACCGCAACCAGCAGAACTTCTTTAACAGCGTCCGTGCCGTGCCCTATACCGAACTGCGGCTTGGAAGACTGGTCTATACCAATGCCTGGCCCTCCTCGCCGCCGTACGAGAAGGGGATTGACATAATGTTAACCACCGACCTCCTGACCCACAGCTTCAAACGCAACTATGATACCTGCATCCTCGTCGCCGGGGACACCGATTACGTGGACGCTATCCAAGCCGTGAAAAACAACGGGCAGAACGTGGAAGTGGCGCTCTTCGGGAAAAACACCACCTCGCGTACCCTGCGCGATGTCGCTGATAGGGTCATCGAGCTGGACGGCAGGTATTTGAAAAACTGCTGGAAATCCAACCGCCCGCCGAACTCACCGTAAGCTAGCTGCCGATGACGAACGCGATGGCGTAGTCCCGGCTGTGGGACAGGCTGATAACCATACTCGTGATGTGCTGTTTTTTGGCCGCGGCGCGGGCTTTACCCGTCAACTTCACCCGTGGCTTGCCCCCGGGTGCCGCCGTCACTTCAATCTCCCGCCAGCTGATACCGCCAGTGCTCAGCGCTTTGAAAACGGCTTCTTTCGCGGCAAAACGTGCCGCCAGCGAAGGGTATTGATTCCGGTAAAGGGAAATTTCCCGCGGCGTGAAAACCCGTTCCAGGAAAACCTCTCCCCACCGGATGCAGGCTTGCCGGATGCGTTGAATTTCGATGATATCCACGCCGATGTGTTGCGGCATAATCTTTATGGGATTACGAGCTTGGTGGTTTTGCCACCCAGGTTGACCGAATAGGTGCCGGACGGCTGCCCCGCGATCGGGAAGTCCACCGTGACAGAGGCTTGACCCTCCAGCGTCTCCGTAAACGTGCCGGACAGCACCCCCTGGAATTTCAACTCGATATTAGCGGCGCTATCTGCCAGCACGCCGGTGTTGGCAATCACGGCGCGGATAATAAACGGCTGGTTCGCCACCGGCTGCGCCGGTATAAAGCTATATTCCTGCACCACGTAGTTGGCTTTCTGGTAGGGCGGTTCCGTCACAAGCCGGGACACCACGTCGTACCACGAGCCATCCACGGTGTAAACGTCGTCGCCTTCCGCCATTTTAATGTAGTAATCGGCGCCGCTGGGAGTGCTGTTGCCGAGCACGATGTGATAGGTGGCATCGTCATTCAGCTTCAGATTAATCAGGATATTCGGCTCTACAAAACCGTATTCCGCCAGCCGCGACTCTGGGATGTTTTCGTAAATGATGCGCGCCGCGCTGGGACCGCTTAAAATCAGGGGGATGCCCCCGCCCCAGCGCTCCATATCCACCTTGGTGCCGTTCTCTTCATCGAAGTAAAAATAGCGGTCTTCGTGCTGCACCCACGCCTCACTCTTGCCCTCTTTCGGCAGGATGATTTCGATGTTGCGCAGCGCGTCCATATCGAAGTCCCAGATGTAGGTTACCGGCTCGACTTCTTCTTCGGGTACAGGCTGGTTCGCCGCAATCAAATAAACCACCCCGGCGATGGCGAGCACAGCGACTAAAATAAAAATCGATTTCAGTTTCACGACTTATAATCTCCTGTTAACGGCGCCGCCACCAGACGATAAACCCGATGACCAGTACCGAAACCGGCAGCAGCCCCAGGCTGGCAACCTGCAAAAAGTTTTTCTTTTCCGGCGTCAAAATCAGCTTGCGCGTTTGCAGCACTTTGGTTTCCAGGTCGGTCACCTCGATGCCGGAAGTAAACTGGTTGACAATCCGCAGGAAAAATTCCCCGTTATTGCCGCTATAAAAATGCTTGTTGGTGGCAAAATCGGAATCCCCGATGACGGCGATATTCGGTCCGGTAACCGTGTTCGTACTGGTTTCCTGATCGTAATCCGGGCGTAAAATCAGCCCGGCGATCATCCCGGTTTCCGGCTGGCTGTAGTCCTTGGTTTCATCGAATTTCGGCTCTGTGGCGGGGTCGAAATTATCGGTCATCCAGGCGCTCTGGCTGGTTACCAGCAAAGGCACCGGTGCCATATTCTGCGGTATCTCTTCTTTGATTTCCACCGCGGTCATCCCCGGGAAATAGAGGCTGGTAAACTGAAACACGTTGGTGATGCGGTTAAAAGCGGGAGTATCTTTATTCGGTGCGGCGTAGCTGTCGGGGTCGATAATCGTCCCGTTCCGCACATCGAATCCCCACAAATCGGCAATCTCGATGATATCAGTCGGCGAGCCCGGGTTGGTCAGGAAAATCGCGTTGCCGTTCCTGTCCAGGTAATCGATAATCGCGTTTCTTTCGCTCTCGCTCATCGCCGTCTTCGGCCCGGCGACTACCAGCAAGTCGCAATCCTCGGGCACGCTCCCGGCGGTCAACAAATCCAGTGCCTGCACTTCGAAGAGGTTGTTACGTAATTCTTTCCGGGCGTTGCCGTAGCCGGCTTCGTTAGCAGCGTCGAGCGGGTTGGCTTCACCGTGGCCGGTGAGGAAATATACGGTTCTCTGTTTTTGTCCGGTAACCTGCATGATGGCGCTCGTAAAAGCGTTTTCGCCCTCGGCGTATATCTGCACCGCGCTGACAAACTTCCTGCCCAGTTCGGTCTCAAAAATCACGGACTGATAATGATATTCACTGGCGAGCCCGTACTCGCGCGCCAGGTCGGGGCGTTCTTCCGGGTCGTATATCTTGATATTCAGCTTCCGGGTGTAATTGGAGTATTCGGCGAGTAATGCCGGCGCATACATCCGGGCGGTATCGTAATAAGTAGTCAGAGATTCATCGACATTCTTGATTTTCGGCACGAAGAAGCAGATGACGTCGATGGGCGTGTCCAGATTTTTCAGAACGTCCTTGGTCTGGGAAGTGATGGTAAACTGCGAGACCCCGGTGAGGTCAAAAGCTTTGTATAAATTGTAGCCGGCGGCATTGACCAGCAGCACGATGCCGATAAAGACCGAAATCAACACCGTAGTGCTGGCGCTGTACTTGCCGCGGTGGCTCACCATCGCGCTGCGCACCCGGCGGAACTCGATGATGAAAGAGCTGGTCAGGAGGATAATGCCCAGGGCAATCATCCCCCAGCCGATAATACCGATATCCGGGAGCACGAACTGTAAAATAAACCCGGCGATGGTCAGGATGAGACCCAGTATCGCTAACGCTGCAATCTGCATTTAATTCCACCTGCTTGTTTCAAGCGACCGTATCGCCAGGTACAAAAAGAGCACGGTAACGCTCAGGTAATAAACAATATCGCGGGTATCCAGAATTCCCACGTTGAACCCGGTGGCGTGCCCGGAGAGCGCTACGTAGCTTAAAACTGTCTTGAGCCCGGTGGGCATGTTGGCAATCTGCTGGGGCAGTATCCCTATCACCCACAGACCGAACATTATCCCCAGCGAAACTACCGCGGAGACAATCTGGTTGGCGGTGATGGAGGAAGCGAAAATCCCTATCGCCAGCGCGGCGCCCCCGAAGAGCAGCATCCCCAAATAGCCGGAGAAAATCGGCCCGATATCCGGGTCGCCGTAAATAATCAGCAATATGGGGTACAGTATCGTCAGGAAAAGGATGGCGACGAATAATCCCAGCCCGCCCAGGTACTTGCCGATGACCACATCCGAGTCTTTCACCGGGGAGGTCAGCAACAGCTCCCATGTGCCCATTTTCTTTTCTTCGGAGATTAACCGCATCGTGATAATCGAGGCGAACAGCAGCAGGAAGATATTGCCCAATCCGCTCAGTCCGAAGAGCGACAGCGGGTCAAAAAAGCCGCGCAGGCTGGTATCGTTGTAACTGCTGCTGCTGAGATAAAACGTAAAAAAGAACCCGGTAAAAATCAGGAAAATGAAGGCGACGATATACGCCATCGGTGATTTCAGGTAGGTACGGAACTCTTTGCCGGCAATCAGCCAAATATTAGTCATCCGGTTCTTCCTCTTTGGTCGTAAGCTGCAGGAAAATCTCTTCCAGGCTCATTTCCACGGTGTCGATGGAAAGCAGTCCCCAGCCGTTCCTGACCACCGTTTCCGTGATCTTTGACCGTGGGTCAACGTCCGCGCTCGTTTCCAGGATGTAGAAATCGCCCTGCCGCATCACCCGTTTCACTCCCGGGAGCCCGCGCAGTTTTTCCGATACCTTATCCGTCGGGCCTTTGACCTCTACCCTGATACGGCGCCCGCCCTTGATGACGGCGGACAGGTTTTCGATGTTATCCTCGGCGACGATTTTCCCGCGGTGGATAATAATCACCCGGTTGCAGATGACGCTCACTTCCGGCAGGATGTGAGTGGAAATTAAAACGGTATGCTCTTTACCCAGGGCTTTGATGAGATTCCGGGTCTGGGCGACCTGAATGGGGTCGATGCCGACTGTCGGCTCGTCAAGTATCAACACCTTGGGGTTGTGGATGATTGCCTGCGCCACGTTGACGCGCTGCTTAAAGCCGCGTGATAGTTTCCCCACCTGCACATCGAAGTATTCCTGCAGGCTGCAAAGTTCAATCACCTCATCGAGCCGGGTTTTCACGTATTTATCGCTGAGCCCGCGCAATTTCCCGAAGAAGGTCAGGTAATCGCGCACTGTCATATCCATATATAGTGGTGTGGATTCCGGCATATAACCGATGAGCCGCCGCCCTTCCAGCGAGTTGGTCATCATATTGCAGTCGTCCACGTAAGCGCTGCCTTTGGTGGGCATCAGGAACCCGGTGAGCATACGCATCGTGGTGGTTTTGCCCGCGGCATTCGGTCCCAGCAGCCCGACGATTTCACCTTTTTCGATATTGAAATTGATGTTGTCTACCGCCAGCCGTTCGCCGTAATATTTTGTCAGGTGTTCAACCCGTATCACTTTTCTTTATTCTCCCGCACTCGTGTCGGTGGTATCGGTCGTGTCCGTAGTCCCGTAGTCGATGGTTTTGCGTAACCTGTCCACCTGGTAGCTGATCCAGGAGAAGGTTTCGGAATCCAGGTACTGGTTGTTGATGCCGTGGAAAGTAATCGTTTTCGAGGACTGGTATTGCAGCATCCATTGGTCGAAAGCATAATCCCTCAAGCCCTGGAGCTGGTCCTCGGTGGCTTCCATCGCCTCAGTTTTCTCACTGATTAATACCAGCGCATAACTGGCGGCGTCTACGGTGGTAGTGTCGGTAGAACTCTCCAGCGCGATGGGGATACTGCAAACCCCGATTTCCAGGTCCACGATACTGCTCTTAATATTGCTCTGCAACAACTCTACCGGCGTCCAACCCACATCCCCACCCTTCTCTGCCGAAGTGGTGTCGATTGATAGCTCCTTGGCAATCACGGCGAAATCTTCTCCGCCGTCGATACGCGCTTTGGCAGCTTCCGCTTCTTCATAGGTTTTTACCACGATATAATTCAGATGAATCTGGGGAACCATATTGGAAACCTGCCCCGCCACGTGACTATACATGCGGCTTTGCAGTAACGTTACTCTGAAAAGTTCCCGGAATTGCGCCTCGTTTAATTGTGACAGATTCAATTGCTGCCGGAGCCAATCCGAATACTCCAGTTCCGTCAGGGTTTCCTTGTCTCCCTGAGCAGTGGCGCGCATTAACGCGTCGACATCTTCTGGAGTCACGTCTCCGATGACTTTGGGCACTTCCTGAGAGAGAATCCGTTCGTTGACGACTGCCTGCAAAGTATCCCAGGTAGTCCCCTGGCTGTTCATCATCACCCGCCGGATGAGGTAATCTATTTTCACGCTCTCGTTATCAACCCGGATGACGACCTTCTGGAACGGGAGCACGTATACAATCAGGTAGAAAATCAGGGCGACGATGGTGACGGCGACCGCGATGCCGCTGACCGTGAAAATCGTGTTCCGCCGCCGTTTTTTCGCTTCCAGTTCCTTTTTCACTTTGGGATCGATATCGTCTTTAGCAGTTCGGGCAAGTTTGTTTTTCTGCTGCGGGCGTACCCGTGCCGGTTTCACCGGCAAGCCGCTGGCAGTGACGGTGGTCGGCGCCGGTATCACAATTGCCGTCTGCTCTGCCAGTACCGCATCGTACTGCGCCCGAATGGCGGGATTAATCAACGCGTCGTAAGCTTCCACCAGCTCGGATTTGCGTTTTTCTGCCCACTCTTCGTTGCCCGGGTTTTTCGCGGGGTTATACTTTTTCGCCAGCAACTGGTAAGCCTTCTTAATGTCTTTCGCGCTGGCGTCTCGGGGGACTCCCAGGATTTTGTAATATTGTTTTTGTTCCATCTACTTTTACACCAAATGTTCCCTATTTTTTCACGGTGGGTAACCCGATGCGTGCTAAGAGCGGGAGAAGCCTACAGCCGCAGATCCCGGCCGTTATTTCCCCACGCCAGCAATTGAGCACAAATACATTATACCGAATCGGTTGACGGAATGGTAATTCAACAAATCCGTGCGCCGCGATTCCGCTAGACCAGATGACAGGCTACCCAGTGTTCGCTGCCTGCTTTCAGTTCCCGGAGTTCCGGCTCTTTCTGGCGGCAGATATCGGTTGCCATATGGCAGCGCGGGTTAAAGCGGCAGCCGACCGGTGGGTTGACCGGGCTGGGGACATCGCCCCGTAGGATGATACGCTTTCTGGCGCGATCCACCTTCGGGTCGGGAATTGGCACGGCTGACATCAACGCTATCGTGTAGGGGTGCAAAGGATTGGCATAAAGTTCGTCGGAAGTCGTAATTTCCATAATCTTGCCGAGGTACATTACCGCAACACGGTCGCTAATGTTGCGCACCACGGAAAGGTCGTGGGCAATGAAAAGATAGGTTAATCCCAGTTCTTCACGCAGCTTTTCCAGCAGGGTGATAATCTGGGCTTGAATCGAGACGTCGAGCGCGGACACCGGCTCATCGCAGACTACGAATTTGGGGCGTACGGCGAGCGCGCGAGCAATACCGATACGCTGCCGCTGACCGCCGCTGAACTCGTGCGGATAACGGTCCGCCATATACGGTTCCAGTTCCACCATGCGGAACAATTCTGCCACCTGCTCGCGGTATTCTTTGCCTTTCGCCAGGTTGTGGACTTTGATTGGCTCGCCGATAATATCGCCGGCGGTCATACGCGGGTCCAATGAGGCGAACGGATCCTGAAATATGAGCTGCATATTGCGGCGCATACGGCGCATCTGTTCCTTCTTCAGTTTCGGAAGGTTGACGCCTTCGAAGAAAACATCGCCTCTCATTCCGTCCCAGAGCTGCAGGATACAGCGCCCGGTGGTGGTTTTACCGCAGCCGCTTTCTCCCACCAGACCGAGGGTTTCCCCTTTCTTGATGTAGAAAGAGATGTTATCCACCGCTTTTACATCCGCGACTTTGCGCTGGAAAACGCCCGCGGTCACGGGGAAATACATATACATGTTTTTGACTTCTACCAGATAATTATCGCTCATAATCTGAAATTCCTCACTCGTTTTACTGCGGTTTCTTAAATTTACTGATTTCCGCGAAACAGGCGCGATAGTGGTTCTCACCGACTTTCTCGAAGGGCGGGAATTTTTCGCGGCAGATGGGCATCGCGTAGTCGCAACGCGGATGGAAGCTGCAGCCGCCGGGCAATCTCGCCAGATTGGGCGGTAAGCCTTTAATGATTCTCAGCGACTTTTTCTTCGAAATATCCAGGCGCGGCACCGATGCCAGCAGCCCCTGGGTATACGGGTGCAAAGGATTTCCGTAGAGTTCTTCCGTGGGCGCGGTTTCTACCAGCCGCCCGGCATACATTACGTTCACCCGGTCAACATAGCGCGCCACCACACCGAGGTTGTGGGTAATGATAATTACCGAGGTGCCAAGGCGGCGTCTCATGTCATCGATAATTTCCAGCAACTGGGCTTGTACCGTCACATCGAGTGAGGTGGTCGGTTCGTCGGCGATAAGTAGCGCCGGACTGCAGCTTAAGCCCATCGCAATCATAATTCTCTGTTGCATACCGCCGCTGAACTGGAAGGGATAATCGGTGGCTCTTTTTTCCGCGTCGGGGATGCCGACGAGTTTCAGCAGGCGAATGGTTTCCTGAAGGGCTTCGATTCTATCCAGCCCCCGGTGTAATTCCAGCGCTTCCGAAATCTGCCGGGATACTGTCAGCACCGGGTTCAGAGAAGTGGTCGGCTCCTGGAATATCATTGAAATACGGTTGCCGCGAATGCCGCGCATCTCTTCTTCCGTGGCTTTGAGCAGGTCCTGCCCCTGGAAGATAATTTCTCCGCCCACGATGATGCCCGGCGGATAGGGGATAAGACGTAAGATTGAAAGCGCGCTAACGCTCTTTCCGCAGGCGCTTTCGCCCACTACCCCGACGCTTTCACCCTTTTTCACATAATATGAAAGCTCGTCGACGGCTCTCAGCTCACCTTCACCGATGTAGAAATAGGTTTTAAGACCATTAACTTCCAGGACTTTTTCATCTTTTGCGACAGTCGTCATTTCTTTAGCGCAAACCAGGGGGATTCCATCAGCCAGTATGACACAAGGACCGGAGCACCCGGTGTCAGAATTATGCCCCTCAGTTCTACCTCCTTTACTTTACTTATGACGGAGTAAAAATCACAGGCTGGCTTTAGCGTGAAATTGTAACACTATCAATCAGCCTTGTCAAGCTTAAAAAAAGCCATAATATTCATTCTTGGTTGATTCTTAATATTTTTAGGCATATTTACCTTTTACCGGCAGTTCCCGGGTCGCCTCCGGGCGCAAATATGCCAGCCGGTCCGCAGTCAGGAGGCTTCTTTGCGGCGATCTTTGTTTTTGGGAGGACAGGCTTATCAAATCCACCCAGGATTTCACAGGAGGTGCTTTCATCTTGAGCGCCGGCGGCGTATGTCCGGTGGTCGCGAATGATTTGAAAAAATTGTAATGAATCCGCCACGTGGCTAACAACAAACGGGCGGTGAGTATGTTCTTAAAACCGCGCAGCACCGCGCGCCGCGTTTTCAGGGTATGCATAAACCGGTTGATGGTGTTTTCGTTTTCCTCTCGCATTACCTGGGGATATTTATTGATATCCTCGGACGATTGATACCAGACCGTCTCTTTTTTGGTTTCGTTATCGGCAAACAGCGTTGTGATTACCACCTTAGCGCTGCTCCCGGTCCGGCGGCTGACCCCGGCAATTTGTTTCCCCGTGTCGCCGGTGCCCGGGGATAGAGTCAGTTCGCTATCTATCAGGTAACCCGTCCCGGCGTCAATCACGTCACGGAGCCAGATTGTCCGTTTGCCCACCGTCATACTTGTACCGCAGACCAGCCAAGTATCGCCAGTTTCCGGGACATAATCCGTCACCGCATTCAATGCCTCTCGGGAAAACCGTATCACCCAGTTGTAAATGCTGGTTTTACTATAAATGGCGCCGTAGCGGTTGCCCAAGTAGGTCTGGATGGTGCTGAGCGATTTGCCGTCGTAGTACTGGCTTAGCGCCGAGGCGATCACCCAGACCGGGGTCTTCATTTTCGGCAGGGCATCGTTATCGGCGAATTTCCGGCGGCAGCTTTTGCAGTAATACCGCTGCATCCCTTCGAAGGTGCCGTATTTGACCACGGCGGCGGTGCGGCAGTATTTACAGAGAACCACTTGCGTTACCATTGTTATGACTATTTTAACATCAAACCCTCCAAATTGACGAATTATAATGTAGCGTCAAGCGGTTGACCGTGAGAATCGATTGTCGTTATAATTAAAGTCTCTACGGGTCCGTAGCTCAGGGGTAGAGCGGTCGGCTCATAACCGATTGGTCGCAGGTTCGAAACCTGCCGGGCCCAGAATCCACGTCCCGTTAGTGTGCTGTCAGTCGATGTTTATAGTGTCTATGCTACCTTTTATTGTATAATGCGGTTGATTATTTCAATTATTAACTCTGAGACCCGGTTTATTGTTGACATAATATAGGAGGATGAGAGTAAATGGTTGATTTTAAATTGACGGGAAAAGTCGCGCTGGTAGCCGGCGCCAGCCGGGGTATCGGGCGGGCTATCGCCATCGCCTTCGCGGAGCAGGGCGCCGATGTCGTCGTCAGCAGCCGTAAACAGGCTGACCTTGACGAAGTCGCTAAAGAAATCCGGCAGACCGGACGCAAGGGCGTCGCTATCGCCGCCCACATGGCCAAGGCGGAGGATTCCCGCGCCCTGGTAGAGAAAATCAAAGCCGAGTTCGGGCGTATCGATATCTTGGTAAATTGCGCCGGGACCAATCCCTACTTCGGCCCGATGATTGATGCCGAAGAATGGGCATGGGATACCACCTTTAACGTGAACCTGAAAGGTCCCTTTTTATTGAGCCAGATTGTGGCGCGCCTGATGCGGGAAATGGGTGGCGGTAACATCGTTAACATCGCCTCCATCGGCGGCATCCGGCCGGGTGCGAACCAGGCGATCTACAGCGTCACCAAAGCCGGCATGATTATGCTCACCAAGGCAATGTCCAACGAGTGGGCGCAGTACAATATCCGCGTCAACGCTATTGCCCCGGGTGTTATCAAAACCCGTATGGCGGAAGCCCTCTGGAAAGACCCCGCCGTGGGCGCCGCCGCCGCCAACCGCACCGCGCTGAAGCGGCTGGGCGTCCCGGAAGATATTGCCGGCGCCGCCGTTTTTCTTGCCAGCGAGGCTTCTTCGTACATTACCGGAGAGACTATCGTAATTTCCGGGGGGTCTTATTAAAGGCAAATCGAGATTGACGGGATGAACGATAAATCTAAAATACGTCACGTTTTTAGAATAAAACTGCGGCTGCATTATTCGTGGATTTTTGTTATCATTTTTATGGCGGCCGCCGTCACCACCCAGTTTTCCACCGGTTACCCTCTCGCGCAGCGGATAACCCTCGGTGTTATCGCCAGCCTGCTGTTTTTCCTTATCATGGTTTTCCGGCGGTTTCTGATTGCCATCATTGCCACCCGGAGAGGCGCGGTCTTGATTAGCGATACTCTTTTTGCTACCGGCACCGTGCTGGAAATGGATAGCACCACGATTAACCCTGAAAAAGACGTTTTCCTGGCGGTCGTGGGGCTGCTTGCCAACCTTGTAGTCGCCGGGATCCTGTTCGTTATCTACCTGGTACTGGCGCACACCGGCAGTATTATGGTGCATGTGCTGGTACAGTGGCTGGCTTTCATTTGCTTTATGCTTGCTCTGTTCAATTTCGCGCCGGGATTGCCGCTGGACGGGGGGCGTGTTCTTCGCGCCCTCGTCTGGAAAACCACCGGCGACTACGCCCGTGCCACCCGTATTTTTAGCTGGCTGGGATGGTTTATCGGTCTGGCTTTTATTCTCGCCGGTACGGCACTGGTAATTATCACGCGGCAATGGTTTGTGGGCGTGGTGTTGATATTGCCGGGATTGATTCTGCAAAACAGCGCCACTCACCAGCGGCGGCTGGCGGCGCGGCATACCGCGCCGCCGGATGATTTGAACGAAGCTCAATCTGCCGGGTAATCGGTCGCGGGTATTTTATCAATTAACTTCAATATGCGTGTCTCGTAAAAAAACGTGTGCCATTCCGCCTTGAACCAGCGGAAAGGACTCTGCGCTTCGGACCATACCCGCACTCTCACGTCACGCACATTTTCACTCAGCCAGTCGATTTGTGTTACGGCTACCAGCGGCGTGCCGTCGGTGATATTAACCTCGCAGTAAGCCCGCCGTGATTTTTCCGGCAGCAGCGGCGACCGGTAAATTGCCCATTCCGCTTCGATGGTGGTGCGGGGCGCCGCGCTCAAATTCAAAGACACACGGGCGTCTGTTGTGTCGCTCTCGGTAACCCAGCGTACATTTTTAATGCGGGTCAATAAAGGCAAAGAAGTTTGTCGTATCAGGGTGCTGCTGCGCTTTTCTCCCGGAATCAGTTCCCCAATGGTTTCCTCCCACTCCGCCCATTTAAAGAAAGACTCGTTATAGTGCGTCAGTACGCCCTCGGCTACCAGGTCTTCCCCGAAAATGTCGTTCCAGTAATCGGTCCCCAGCAGCCAATCGGAGCTGTGTTCGAAAGTCCCGCTGCGGTAAGGCAAACAGCATTCCAGCGGGTAACCGAAAACATAGCTGAGAATTTGATTGGCGAGGTACTCGCTGGGGTCGTCGTTCGTGCCGAATTCACTGTGACCGTATTCTCCGTAGTACACCACATTGGCGCCGTCCCCATACTGGGCGGAAATCGGCACCACGCCGTCATCCATGTCCCGCGGCCAGGCATCGACGCCGGTACGGTCGAACTTCGGGCTCAATGGCGCGGCTTCGGCGGAAATAAACGCCAGCCAGTCCTTGTTATCCGCCACCCATTTCCCGTCCGCGGCGCTGTCATAGTTCGTCACCGATGTACAAACTCCCTCGTCCGATCCGAGCAACACGGTCGAGCAATAATTTATCACCGGTCCGCCGCTGGGGGCGTAATAATCGCCGAGGCGTTTAATCGGGCTGTTGATGGTGACCACGGCGGCTACTCTATCCGCCAGCCCACCGATGTTGTTGGCGACCGCGTAAAGCGCGGTTTTCCCGCCCATGCTATGCCCGACCAGAATAAGGTTGTCTTTTCCCTTAAAATGAGTCTCGATACTTTCGACGATATTTTCTGCCCACTGGTCAATTTTGACGTAGCCCTCGTAGCACCGCGCGAGCATATTCAACTTGACGCGTATTCCCGGGTGCTCCTGTTCGTAAAGAAAAGCGTAGCTGGGCAGACTTTGCTCTATCCAGTCGCCAAGGTTCTGCAGCGTGCAGGTGGTGCCCCCCATCCCGTGGAGGAAAACAAAATTAAGATCTTTGACCTGAGTCGTATTGGTATCTGCCGCGGACAGGCTGCCGGGGAAAACGAGCAGCGTCAGCATTACTACTGCCGCTAACCCCCGCAGACGTAAATCAAAAAAATATTTCACTAATCTTTTACTCAGCGTGATTTTACCTCGTACCAACGCATTCGCGAACCAGCGGAAGCCCGCTTGATTATAAAATTTAGTGGATTATCCTCCGGTTGTCAATTCAGGGCTAAGTGTTTGCTGGCTGGCTTGCATTTCTGCCTCCCCAGTTATAAAATCCTTACAGCCGCGGACAACTCGAATAACTTTTACCGATGGGAGAAACGATGGGCAAGATTATCGCCGTAGCGCAGCACAAAGGCGGCACCGGCAAAACCACCACCTGCATCAATCTCGCCGCCAGTCTTTGCGACCTGGGCAAAAATGTCCTGGTTGTCGACCTTGACCCTCAATCATCTCTTACCCTCAGTCTGGGCATCAATCCGCTGGAACTGGAGAAATCGATGTACCAGGTGCTGGTGGACAAAAAAGTGGAGATAAAAAATATTATCTTGCGGAAATTGACCTTGAATTATTTCATCGCGCCGGCAAATGTCGATCTGGCGATGGCGGAATCAGAATTGGCAGGTAGAATCGGGCGGGAAAAAGTGCTCCGGCACAAACTGGCGCCAATTAAAAATGAGTACGATTACATCTTTATCGATTGCCCGCCGACATTGGGCATACTGGTAATCAATGCTTTAGCCGCCGCCGATAGCGTGCTGGTCCCGATTCAGTGTGAACCGCTGACTTTTTTCGGGGTGAAGCATCTTTTACAGGTCATCAACCTGATACGGGAAGAGGTGAACCCGGCGCTGAAAATTGAAGGCGTCCTGCGCACTATGTATGACCGGCGTACCAAGATGAGCGCTGAAGTGTCCGCCAGCATCCAGCAGACTTTCGATAAAGCTGTTTTTGAGACCATTATCTACCGTCACACCAAATTTGCCGAGGGCCCCGTACACGAAAAGCCGATTAATTTTTACGCCACGAAGTCCGCCGGAGCGGCGGAATACCGGAATCTGGCAAAGGAGCTTGTTGCCCGTGAAATCCCCAAATCCTAAAAAAAGCATCGCGAATATGGACGTGCTGGACGATATCCGCGGGTTGCTGTCCACCGGGCAAGGAAGAAGTCCGCAGCGCAATCGCGAAAAAACGAAAAACCCCGCGCCGGACGCCTTGATAAACAGCCTGCGAGACGAGATTAAGGAATACCAGGAACAACTCAAAACGCGGGAAGGCGAAATCACCCGGCTGAAAAAGGAACTCGAAGAACTTGCCGTCAAATTGGAGTGTGCTCTTAAAGCAAAAGACTCCAAACCCGCCGCCAGCCCGCAACCGCAGACTGTCCCTGATGCGGCGGTGCAATTGGAAGCCAGGATTACGGAATTAACGCAAACTATGGAACAGATTGAGGACCTCTTAAAACTGAAAAGTCAGGAGTTGTTAAAGAAGATTGCCCGCGTTTTCCAGGAAGGCGGGCAGGATGAAGCCGGTCTGGAGTTCAGAAGAGGCGCCAGCCAGCTCGAAGCCGCGGAAAACTTTGCCCGCTTTCTACGGCTTCTCATCGGCTAGAATATAATACTCTCGCAAAAGTATTTTTGGATAAGCAACGAGTTATATTTACAAGCCTAATTATTTGGAGGGAAAACCTATGAAAGAATTCAAAGATGCCGTGAGACTAAAAATTGTTCCCGCCACTTTCGTTTTTCGCTGTACGGTGTGCGGCGCCGAAATCACTAACTACGACCGTCATTTCGGTTTGATTGAGATGAATAAGCATTTGATCACCAAACACAGTACCGAAGTCAAATCCCTCGACGAGGAAGAACTCTACTCCCGGAAGCCGGAAATCGCGCTGGAAAGGTTTTAACCGAATAATTTAGAGTTATTCTTGCTTTTGGAATAGCCTGTAGGGGGATGTTCCCCCATTCATGCTAGCAGTTTACTGCCGTTTACCCACGTTTACTCAATTCTTTACGCTTGTCATTCTGATGAGCCGCGGAACCCCCTGCGACGAATGAATCTACCCCACGATTAACTCTTTATTGTTTCCGTAATTAATGCCGCCTGGCGGTTGATTTGCATACTTCGCTGCCGTAATTCCTGGCGTACGCTTTCGCTGTTTTTTAACAGGTCATTTCGTTTCGGGTTCATTTCGCGCAGCAGCAGGGGACCTTTTTCCAGTTTTGGCCGGTACAGTTTTTGGGTGAGGGTCATAAATCGAAAAACAGCAAATACCAGCGGGTAGAAAATTGGGGACACATGGGGAAATACCAGTAAAACCTGCTTTAGTTAAAAATAACAGAGTTGGGGAAAATGCAGGGTTATTGTCTCCCGAAAATGTCCTGCTCCAAATAGCGATGCCACTTGTAAAGGTTAATCCCGGTTAATTGGAGACGGTTTCTTCTTATAATTGTACATTTGTTAATGTTTTAGGCGAATAGAAAAAATGGTATAATCCTGACGACTGCTAAAACCGCAAGGAGGAGATATGAAAACCGCAAGAATAGTTGCCCCATTTGGGTTGAGCCTGGCACTTTTTGTCCTAGCTTATCTCTCCAGCAAAGATAGTAGCAGCGGTTTTTTCCCTATTATGTTGTTGGTAATTGGTTTGTTTCTTGCCATCGTTGGCACTTTGGCTCTTTTTACAAATAAATGATCTTTTCGTTACCCTGAACAACCTTTCTTTTTAAGCAAATACCCGATGGTCCTTCAGGAATAATAGTCATCAAATGAAGTGTAGAGGTTACGGAAAAAACTTATAGTGCCATTGATATTCTCAGCGGAGGACAGATTGTAACCGCCCGCAAGAATGGGCTTTATAACGGGCTAGTCGAGACTACCGATGCTGGCCGATGCTAACGAGCTAACATCTGGTATCGCTACGGTAAGCGGTTCACCATCATCTTGGCACCATAAAATATATCGAGTAAAATTTATAAACGGAGTGAAGAAAATTGGCTAAAATCAGTGGTGGTGCTCTATTTGGACAGGCATTAAAGAAGGAAGGAGTAGAAAAAGCTTTCGTACTCTGCGGCGGTCATATCATGCCTATTTTCTACGGAATGCGGGCAGCCGAGATTGAGATAATCGATTTTCGCCATGAAGCTGCAGCGATGTACGCGGCGATTGCTTACACTAGAGGTTCTGGGAAACCGGTAGTAGTGGTCACCACCGCCGGCCCGGGAGTGGTCAACACTACCCCAGCCATGATCGAGGCTATGGAATTAGGGGTACCTTTACTGCATATCGGTGGCGCGGTTGTAGCCAATGCCAGAGATGCAGGTCCGTTACAGGATATGTCTACTCTGAGCTTGATGGAAGTATGTTCTAAATGGGCAAGAAAACTTACCAATACGGCACGTATTCCGGAATATGTTACCTTGGCATATCGACAGGCTTATGATGCCGCCCCCGGGCCTGTATATCTGGAAGTTCCTACGGACATGGTTCTCAACACGATCGAGGAAAAGGAAGTAGTCTGGAAAGATAAAGCACGTACGTTGTCGATTCCTTTCGGTGATCCGATCCTCGTCGACCGGGCGGCGGAACTCTTGGTAAACTCAAAACGACCGGCGGCTATTATCGGCGATGGTGCCAGGTATAATATTGGAGAACAGTCTGCTTCGCTGGCACTGCTTTCAGACTACCTGAAAATGCCTTTAGGTGTTACGGCAAATTCATTACGCGGTATGTTCGGGGATGAGGCCGCAAATCCGCTGCTGAGAATGAATGCAATCAGTAAAGCCGATGTGGTGCTGGCCATGGGTTGTCGCTTTGATTACCGCCTTGCCATGGGCAGGTCCATTCCTCGAGATGCCAGTATTATCCAGGTGCATACCGATGCCCGGCAGATTGGGTTTAATGCCCGGGTAGATGTGGGGATTGTCGGCGGCGCTGGACCGGTCGCCGGCCAACTACTGGAAGCTGTAAAAAAGAAATTACCAAAACCGATAGAGGTCTCCTGGGTAGGGGGGAAGCTGAAACGGGGCATCGATAGTCTGCCGGATGAATACCGCAATACTAAACAACCGATGCACCCTGCCCGCTGTGCCGGAGAAGTCTTGAGGTTTCTGGCTGAAGAAGGAAAAGACTGGAATGTGGCAGTAGATGGCGGCGAGGCCGGTGTCTGGATGGGTATGGGGACGATGGCGCGCCGTCCGGGACAGATATACGGGGGCAGCGCGATCGGCATGATCGGTACGGGACCGGCGAATGCAATCGGAGCCTGGGCTGTCAACCGTAAACCTGTTTTATGGTTTACCGGAGATGGCAGTTTTGGTTTCTACGCAATGGAACTTGATACCATGGCTAGACTTGGTATACCGGTAGTCTGCGTTATCTCCAATGATTCTGCCTGGGGGATGATACGGCTGGAGCAGTCTTATACCTGGAAGGATGAGGTCGAAAAGCACGGGCAATGCAATACCGAACTGCACGAGATGCGGGCGTATGAGAAAATGGTTTCCATGTGGGAAGGCCATGGGGAGACGGTTAAAATACCGGAAGACATTATCCCGGCCATAAAACGAGCGATAAAGAACGGAAAACCTTCCATCATTAACGTAGAAGTAGATAAAGAATCGCTATCACCTTTTATTGCCGGTGTAAAGAATGCAGTCAATGCCTACTATTTACAAAGATAAATAGCCTTTTTTAGCCTTTAGGTGAACCGCCCACGGTTAACGATACCACCAGTTATACCTCGTAGTCCCAATGAAGATAGCCCCCGGGGTCGGTGGCTGGTGCCTCCCGGAGCTATGTGGCAGGATATGATGATATTTCTCCGTTATTGATTTATCAATATTATTGACAAGGTGTTATTGATGGTTAAGACGGGAAAAGTTTGATTTCCACACACCTGTAAAATGCCACAAAACGGATAAATACAGAACTAAACGGACGAATACCGAGAGTGGTGTGGATACCGGGGAGAGTTAACCCCGCTTTATTGCGATTAACGGAAAGAAATTCAGACGCCCCATTTCTCCGTCACATAACTACTGAGTCCACGTCTTTGAAATTCGGAGGGGTATTGAAAACCAATCTTCACGAGCTGCACGACCTCCCGGCCTAATTCCCAGGCCGATTTCAGATAGTGCCGGTTATTATTTACTTCGCCCCGATCCGACGCGTAGGCCCCCACGTAATCCGCGGCCAGCATGTGGTTGATGGCGATGTAAAAATAGTAATCCTTGATGGCTTCCATCAGGCCAATACCGCCGGCTACGGCAATAATACCACCCACTTTGTTGGCCAGCTTGAAATCTGGACGGCGGAGGCAGTAGGTACGGTCTATGATCGCTTTTGCCTGGGCACTCATGGCATAGAAGTAAATCGGGGTACCAAAAATAATGCCATCGGCGGCGATCATCTTCTGAAACAGTCCCTGGACATCATCCTTGATATGGCATTGCCCGGTCAAGACGCAGGTCTGGCAGCCGTCGCACGGTTTGATGTCTTTGCCCGCCACGCTGAACAGTTCTGTCTCAGCTCCCTCGGCTTCAGCTCCTTTGAGCGCTTCCATTATCAGTGTTTCGGTATTACCTTTACGACGCGGGCTGCTGGAAATTCCCAGTACTTTCATTTTTATACTCCTGAATGTAAATCGCTGGTTGTTGCTGACCGGTGAAGTACAGATTTTTTCAAGGTCAAATTCGATATGAAGGTATCTATTGCTTGCGTAGGCAATACCGCTCTTTTAAGCGGTCATTAATCTTTGCAAACGATGATAGTTCGCAAATCTCGCTAAAGCCCGGCTAGCCGCGACCAGAGAGCTGTAGACAGCCACGCCTTGATGGGGCATTTCCACTTTTAATTTGCTGCGTAAAGCGGCTTCCCAGGGGTCATTATTAAAACTGTGAAAAACGATCGCCGTCGGTTTGCCATGAGTGGATTGTTTCGCGAATTTATAAAGGCTGTCAACCAGGGCGTCGACGTTATTACGGGCCATGTCAAGGTGGGGCATCAGGATGATCATGTCAATGGCTGGATCGGCCGCGACCAGTGCCAACTCACGCTCAAGCGTCGGGACATCACGAAACACCAACCCGGTATCCAGCGGATTGCGGATACTCGTCCCGGCGAGAGGGATGAATTTCTTCAGTTCGTTTTGCGTATATTCGCTTAACGGCGGCATTTCCAGACCTTCGCGGCTGCTTGTGTCCGCGGCACTGACCCCGGTGCCGCCGCCCAAACTCATCACGGCGACCCGGTTGCCGGCGGGCGGTTTTAAACAGCGGAACGTCATGGTAGTTTCCGCCATCTCTTCTAATGAATACACCTGTACGGCCCCTGTTTGTGTAAAGAAGCCTTCCCAAACCGCCTGCTGACCCGCTAGTGAGGCGGTATGCGAAGCCACCGCCCTGGCGCCGGTAACCGTCAAGCCGGCTTTCCAGATGATGATTGGCTTGGTGCGGTTGATGCGTGTCACCTGGTCACGTAATTTGGGGCCGTTTTTCACCCCTTCCAGGTACAGACAGATATATGATGTCTTGGGGTCGTTTTCCAGGTATTCCAGGAAATCGGTACTGTCATAAACATAGGCATTTCCGAAACTGATGCCCTTGGACATATAAATACCGTAGTTCGACCCGTAATGGGCGTACCAGTTGAGATGCCCGCCACTCTGGGTAACGAAAGCAACATCACCGCTACGGGTGGGGAGCTGGTCAAAAGTCCCCACCCCGGCTTCCGGAATGTATAAGCCCATGCAATTCGGGCCGATGATACGCAATTGGCCGCGCTGGGCGATTTCACGCACCTGTTTACCTAAAGCAATACCCTCGGGTTCACCGGTTTCCTCGAAACCCGCCGTGAACATGTGGATATTCCTGGCGTTAGCCTGAATACAATCCTCCAGTACGGCGGGAGCGTACTTTGCCTGGACTGCCATAATCACCAGATCCACGGGTTCGGGTATCGCCGATACCGAAGGGTAAGTCCGGTATCCAAGTATTTCGGTCGCCTTAGGATTAACCGGGTAAAGGCGCCCTTTGAAGCCCAGTTGTTCGAAAGAAGTGATAAAGCCGCCTCCGCCGCCGGTCCACATTTGCCCCCGTTTGGAATCGGCGGAAACTCCGACAATCGCGACTGCCTGAGGGTGAAACGCTTTTTCCAGTTCTTTGTCCCAGACCATAAACTGACTCCTTTCTTCCCGATAACAGTCGCTCTGGTGATTTCCAGACGGTAGGTTTGACCTGTAATTTATCTAGGGTCTGTCAGCTAGTACAATCCGCGTGGCGGCGAGTAGATTCCCGCCGATATGGTCCGGTTTGATGTGCCGCTCCGCCATTAAACTCAACATTTCGGTCTTAATTTTTGATATAAGTATGGTGTGGCAGCCGGCTTGCTGTCCGGCTTCGATGTCCGAGAGATTATCACCGATAAACCACGAATTTGGTAAATCAATGTCAAATTCCTTTTGAGCTTGTAAGAGGAGACCGGGCTTTGGCTTCCGGCATTCACAGACCTGGCGGTAAAGGTTTAACTTAGCTTCCGGATGATGCAGACAGTAAAACTCTCCATCCAGATGGGCATTATCTTTTGCCAGTTCGCGGTGCATTTTTTGCCGGATTGCCTCAAATACCGGTAAAGTCATCTGCTTTTTAGCAACCCCGGGTTGATTGGAAATGACAATCACCAGGTAACCGGCCGCGTGGATTTGTTGAATCGCCTGGCTTACCCCAACCTTCAATTTAAACTGGTTCACGGTAAACGGGGAATCAATGACTTCCTGCTCCTGGTGGTAAACCAGCTCGTTGATGACGCCGTCACGATCCAGGAATACAGCTTTATTCATCTTCCCGTCAACTGTTTTTCAAATTCGCTTCAGTTTTCGCGGCGTCCGCCAGGAAGGTCTGCACTGTCTCTTTACTGTAGGGGTGTACAATCAAACCTTTCAGTATGTCCGGCACGACGGTGACATAGTGTGCGCCGGCACCTAACCACTCGATGACATTCAGCACTTCTCGTGTCGACCCGACGATAATCTTCGCTTTCAGATTGAATTCATCCAGCACCTGGCGCAATTTGGTGATTTCATCGCAGGCATCATAACCCATGTTATTGACGCGGCCGCCGAAGAGCGACACGTAGCTGGCACCGGCCATCGCCGCAACAAAGCATTGCTGGGCGCTCATCATCGCCGTCACATTCACCCGGATGCCTTTCTTCTCTTCAAGCTCGTGGATAACTTCCAGGTTTTCGAGTTCTCCCTGCGGACCGTGAATCGTAACCTTGACCACGATATTCGGCGCCAGCCCGGCTAAATCCCCTGCCTGCTTTAGCATCTTCTGGGGTTCATTGGTGGTAACCTCCACCGACAAAGGGAACGGCGCTATCAGTTTAGCTATTTCCACCGCCCGGCGTTCTACGCCTTTAAAGCCACCGGTGACCCCTTCTTTCAACATAATCGAAGGGTTGGTGGTCACCCCGCGGATAATCCCCATCTTCAGGTATTTTTCGATTTCCTTTATATTACCGGTATCAAGAAAGAGTGCCATATTTACTCCTTATTATTTGACAGTAGATTCCCATTTCATTTCGGAACGCTGTATTTGGGGGTGGCTGACAATCAAATGCCAGATGACTCCCTGGAAAGCTTCCGCGTGCGGGGTTACGGTATTGCCGTTAACAGTCGGCACAATCACGCAGGCATCGGCCACTTTCGCGGTGTAGCCGCCGTCTCTACCTACAATCCCCATGATTTTTGCTCCGGATTTTTTCCCGTATTCCAGCGACCGGACCAGGTTCGGGCTCACGTTTTTCTCCAGGTGACCGCCACCGACCGAGAACACAAAGATACCGTCTTTGTTGTTTAATCTGCTTACCTTTAACCATTCTACGAACACCGATTCCCAACCGTCATCGTTAACACGAGCAGTTAACTCCGAGACATTATCGGTGGGGGCATAAGATTCGATGCGGGCGATCTTACGGAAATCGTTAACAGCGTGAGCCGCATTACCGGCACCACCACCCACACCCAAGAAAAATATCCGACCATCGTGTTCCCGGATATCTACCAGGATATCAACCATCTTCTGGATTGATTTAGTATCAATTTTTTCGATGATCGTTTTGGCTTCATTTAAATATTGCGCAATGTAGTCCACGTCTAACCTCGATTACATTTTCATCAGTAAAATTAAGACGAAATTTATATCCATTTTATCACGTTTGTGAATAATAGCAAATTTTTCAACCGATCGTTAACCGCATAAGAAGGTGTAACCTTTACAACGAAAAAGAGGTTACATCTACATCCGTTTATGAAAGCACTCGGTGTAAGCACGCGTTTTGCCCTCAGCGGTGCCTACACCTCGCTCTTCTTGGCTGATTGTTTTGAAAGGTTACGCCTCACGATCATGGGGCCGTTTGTTTACTCTCACGAGCAGTATTTGAATGAATTTTAACAGAGCCATTTTTAAACGTTCTCCCCAGCCTCTCAAATACTGGCAGCATAGGCTGATTTTTTAAACTAGACGGAAATTATACACAAGTATAAAAAACTGATGCGCTTTACATAACACAATAGGTTATTTACGCGACGTGATCGTAAAGTAAACCGGTCCTATTTTGAAACTAGGCGTTTGCCCAATTCTTCAGCTTCATCCATGAGCTTTTTATTGCTCTTAATCTCTCCAGCCCGATTGGCCGTGCCGTAAACCATCCCCACGATCTTCGAGCCGGTGTAACGGTAGGCGTCTTGAAAGGTGCGCAAGGCATTCACACACCCGGATTTAACCGGATCCGCGTCTCCGTAACTCATGGCGATGGCAATCCTTTTTCCGAGAAAGGGATGCTTGGCATAAGCCGATAAAGCGTAAGAACGGTCCATGAAAATTTTCGTCTGCGCGGACATGGTAAACCAATATACCGGACTGGCAATCACCCAGGCGTACGCTGAAATTAACTTCGGGTAAATTTGTTGCATATCATCTTTAATGGCGCATCCCTTACTGCCAGTCTGCTGACAAATATCGCATGCTTTACAAGGATGAAGGGTCAAGCCCTGTAGAAACACTGTTTCGACCTCAGCCCCCGCAGATTTAGCTCCTTTTGAAATCTGTTCTGCCAGGGCGGCGCTGTTTCCTTTTTTCCTCGGACTCCCTAAAATAACCAGTACTTTTTTGGTATTGATTTTTTCTTTCAATTTAGACGCCTCCCGAATCTCATTTAAGAAAATTGACGGTACCAACTTAGATGAACTGAATTCATGCTTTATTACGATATCGTTAGTCTGGTCTTGATGTTTTTGTGTTTACAACCCGCACCATTTGACAATGTTAGCCAGCGGTTCGCGCCTGGAGACAACTTGGTTAGCTGCAAAACCATCATCCGGATAACCGAGGCTCAGACAGATGTAAATGAGCTTGTTTTCGGGGATACCGGTATATTTTCGTACGACGTCCGGGTAGGTAGTCGCTTGACTCTGAATACAAGTCCCCAGACCGTATTTCAGAGCCACCAGCGCGAGAGTTTGTGCCAGTACCCCCAGGTCGAAGACGGCGGAGTCGGGCAGACTTTTATCATAACAAATAAAAATCGCCACCGGTGCATCAAAAGAACGGTATCCCCGCTGGAGCCAAACCGACCTCTTTACTTTGTCTTCACGGGTAATGCCCATCGCTTGGAACAGCTGAATTGCCAGGGCTACCTGCCTTTCACGATACACTCCTTGATAACTGGCGGCTCCCATTTCATTTCCCGGAGTCGTCCCGGCTAACACTTTTTCCACGTTTTCCCGGCCGATGTTTTTCAGGGTTTCTCCCCCGACGACGTAAAGTTCCCAGGGTTGGGTGTTCATGGACGAAGGGGCACGCGTCGCGATTTCAATGATTTCCTCGAGAATATTACGGGGAACAGGGTCTGGTTTAAATCCCCGGATGCTCTTACGTTGCTGGATTGCCTCAATCAGGTCCATTAGTTTCTCTCCTCATAGTTTCTTTTTTAATACCGAAATTTGTCTTGATTCCATATTACACACACGTAAGTCCAGATACAACCATAAAAAATAATCGTGTTTCTGCGTCTTTGAAAAGAAGGGGACATGCCGAGAAATTTTACAAAATTCGCGGCAGTCAAAGATATCGGAATCCATTCCAGGTTGAAAAATTTTAACGTGCATTGCGTTTGTGATTACCGGGTATTAAAACCAGTGGCTGTTTTTCAACGATCTCTACCACAAAAGTAGCCACGCCATTAGCGGTGTCGTGGTCTACCAAATGAAAACTTACGTCCAGAGATCCTTCATTATCTGGTCGATGGATTGCTTCCGTCTGGCGGTATCGGTATTATCAATCTTCAAGCTATCCCCATCGAGAATTAATATATCCCCTTCTTTGGCGTCAGGGGGAATTTTATTTTTCGGGATATTAATCACCGTACGATCCGCTTTCTCACAAACCGCGTAGTTACCTTCAAATCTATCAATAGTTACTTTCATTTTCACTTCACCACGCTGACTGAGATAGTGTTCCCGCTAACCACGAACTGAATATCGCCACCGATCAGGTCAGTCCGGTAGATTTTTACACCGGCGGTGTTCAGTTTATCCAGCGTTTCCTGGTGGGAATGACCGTAGGTGTTATTTACCCCAACAAAGATCACCGCATGTTCCGGAGAAACTGCTTTCAAGAACTCGTCCGAAGTAGAGCTGACGCTACCGTGATGCCCCACCTTTAGAATATCCGCGTTTAAGTCAAACCCTTTGGCAAGCATTTCCTGCTCGGAATCACTTTCAGCATCTCCGGTAAAAAGAAACGATTTACCATTGTATGTAACCTTGAGAACGATGGAGTAGCTGTTTAATTCTGCATAACTCTGACTATTGGGCGCCAGAATAGTACACTGTACGTCACCACCCAAAGTAAAGGTGGCCCCCGGAATCGGGGTAGTTACGGTTAACCCCTGATTCTTAATGGCGAGCAAGACATCCTCAAAGGTTTTAGTATTGTGGGACACCTTCGGCATATAAATCGTCCTAATATCAAAGTTATTGATGACCGCATCCAGTCCCCCGATATGATCCTCATGCGGATGGGTCCCGATCACGATGTCGAATTGCTCGATGTCCATATTTTGTAGTTTGGCAATAAGTGCCGACGAGCCGGAATTGCCGCCGGCATCGATAATCATGGCGCTATCGTTATACTGGATGATAGTGCAATCAGCTTGTCCCACATCCAGAAATGTGACCGTTAAAGGATGGGGTGAATTTATCGATGGAATCTGAGTGGAAGTTGTAGTCGTAATGACGCTGGGAATAGAAGTCTGGCTTGAGGTGATGGGTGAATTACCCTGACCACAGCCGGTCAAAATAACGGCTGTAAGGATAAGTACTAATGCCAAAAATCCTGACAGTTTCTTCAAGAGTTTATCCCTTGGTTGTTTTCGGGCATTGGTTATTATATTGTGCCGCTAAAGAAAACGTTGATATATAAGTTATCTCCGACTTCCTAATAATGCCGCTAGTATTGTTATTTATGTTGTCCCGGAGGTAAAAGGTTAGGGATTGTGTCCTCGATCGGGTAATAAACATTACCCTTGGGGCAGTACAGTGTGCCCGTGATGATTTCTCCGGATTCTTCCTTATCAGTTTTTAACTCAAGGGCCTCTTTACACACCGGGCAGACCAAAATTTTTAATAAATCGCGTTTCATGTATTCCCTCCCTCCTTTTTAATAATTATTGCACCAGAATGGCCGCCCCACCCTGGTTTTCCAGCATCATCCGGTTAAATTCCAACGCCTCAACGTCGTGGTTTAGCCGGGAAACGATGACCACGGTGACCTGTTTTTCCGTTTGTTGAAATGCTTTTCTTAAGGTTAACGAAACCGGGCTATTTTGTGCGATGGACTTCAGGTTGTTGTATTCAATTTCTAATAGTTCTCTCAATTTCTGATGCTGGGGATAATTGACATAATGTAACCGACTGATATTGCTCCTCAATCTTCTCACATCAGGTTTACCTAAGTATTTACGTGGGGCGGGACTTATTTTTATATCTTTAATGAGTTTGACGCATTGCGTGATCAGTTGCTGGGGGGAAAGGGTTCTTGTGACTAGTAAAGATTCCTCTTCATTATAGGTGGCGAGGGCGGTAGGGACTTGTTCCTTGACCAGCGATAAGGCACTCGTTAATATGTTAAAGACCTGCTTGTCCGCTTCGTCTTCATTGTTCGCCACCAGATTCACGAGTAGCAGGGCTTTTTGACCGTGAAATTCGGTAAATTCTTTGGATATCAGCTCGTTATATTTCAGAGAGTGCTTCCAATCGATATTTTTTAGACTGTCCCCCGGCTGGTAGAGCTGGCTGCCGTAATATTCGATTCCGCTTCTTAACCCCAGCACCGGTTTAATGTTGGAAACATTCGATATCAATGGCAGACTGCCGGTTTTAGTCTCCGCTAAATATTTCTTCGCCAGCCATTCAGCATATCTAGCTCGTGGGATGATATTTAAGGCATAAGACTCAAGTTGAAAACTGGCTTGCAGTAAACCTTTCTGGTCGATCATGGTACCCTTAAAATCGACCTTCACTGGTCCGGATAGGGGTGGGGTGAAGGTGAGTTCGGTATTTAAGGGTAATTGATCGGTGAATAATTGGGGGTCATGAATACGTACCCATTCATATGGCGAAAATAGCTGGAATTGAGCCCCGATCTTCTTCACTAATTCGGGCTTCAGGGTAAATATGTTGGCCGAGCCGGCGATGATATTTAGAGTTGATTTTTCTACTCTGATTGTGGGGGATGAAAAACTCCGTGTAAATATCAAAATATAAATAGTTAATAGAACAACTATCACCAGACTGCTGATCATTAGCGTCAGACTGTTAATAATAATCCCCAGAATTAATGAGGCGGAAGTAATTAATGCGACGGCTAACCCCAGTCGTGTAGGTTTATATTTCGTCGCCAGATTCTCCGGTACAACGATGCGGGCACTTTCACCCAGATCATGACTGAGTGCTAGCAGTAACGGCAAAGACACTACCGGAGCCACATACACCGGCAATCGCTGCGCAAAAAGTACGGCGATCATATAATAGAGAAAATACTCCAGGAATAAGAAATTGTAGTTTTTCCCGTGTCGCCACCAGAAGAACAGGTAACCAAGCAGCAGTAAACCAACCCCGATTGACAGTGCCGGCGGTGAGATCAAAGCACTCACTGCCAGGGCGCCGAATATATAGAGTCTGGATATCAAGATGGCAATAGGGTGTGAAAATAACTTCATGCGTTTATTTTTGGCACGGGGATTTTTTCTAATGCCCGAGCAACGACCGTAAATGGGGTAATATTATCCATTTCTGCTTCCGGTTTTATGCGGAGACGGTGTTCAATCGCTTTGAAAGCCAGATCCTTGATGTCATCCGGAATCACAAAATCTCGGCTGTCCAGTAAAGCCAGTACCCGAGCGCATTTGTAGATGGCGATCCCGGAACGTACGCTCGGCCCCCAGAGCACGTCCGGATCGCTGCGTAACGTTGAAATAATTGACACGGTGTACTCGACGATGTCAGGCGATACGTTTACTTCACGAGCTAAAGCCTGTAAATTCATGATTTCACCAGTATCGGTCACCGGATTAATCTGGGGTTCGTCGATTTTATCGATGTTGCTGATGATTTTCTTCTCATCTTCTTTCTCTGGATATTCACTTTTTACCTTGAGCAGGAAGCGGTCCACCTGGACATCGGTCAGAGGGTAGGTGCCTTCGCCACCGGCCGGCACCTGAGTGGCAATTACCATAAAAGGCTTGGTCAAAGGGAAAGACTTTCCCTCGATTGTTACCTGATACTCCTGCATGGATTCCAGTAAAGCCGATTGCGTCCGCGGAGTAGTCCGGTTTAATTCATCCGCCAGGACAATATGCGAGAATATCGGCCCTTCGATGAATCGGGAATTGCCGTCGGGTGAATAAACGTAAAAACCGGTAATATCACCCGGCATCATATCGGGGGTAAATTGGATACGTTTAAATCTGCAGCCGAGCACCTCTGCAAACGTTCTGGCAATCTTGGTTTTAGCGGTCCCGGGTAGACCTTCGATTAAAAGATGTCCGCCCGCCAGTAAACAAAGTGTCAGCGCTTCTTTGATGTCACCTTTGCCGATGATGACTTTGGCTAATTCACCTTGAATCTTTTGATAAAGGTCGGTGATTTTATGATTTTCTACCAATTCTACCTCCTACTTTTCCGAGAGTTAATGATGTCAAGACGAAGATGACGGCTAAAGCGGCTAACTGGGTATAAGGCTCCGCTAGGTAAGCTTTGATTTCTCCCAAGCTTCTTTTCGAAGTATCCAGTGATGTTTCTGGTAAAGTAGCCGCATCCAGTAAAACCTTCTTTTCTCCGTAAGGGAGCAGATTTACCAAGGCTTCAACAAATTTTACATTATCATACCGGGTGAGCATGCTGTTAATCAGCAGGCTGGGGTCTGACAACAGTACGACGCTCCCTTGCCCGTATTGACTCTTCACTGCCACCGGATACTTGGTGGGCAGCTCGTTCGCATCCTGCTTACCGTTTTGATTTAAGTCGACATAACTGGTGGGGGAAGACCAAGCCAGCACATTATTGTCGTCAGCGCCATCGATCACGGTCGGGGAGTTGAGCAAAACCTGTTTGATGCCTTGAGTAACAATCTCTGGAGAGAAATCGGTGATCTTGGGTAGCGATGGGGCTTTATAACAAAAAAGCGGGTCGAGTAAAGGCAGATTATTAAATCTTAGATCAGTTTTGAATAAAGCGATCAACTTATTGCCAAATCCGAAATCATCGGCAATAATCAAAGTGCCGCCGGCATTGACGAATTGTCCCAGGTAAGCATACTCACTAGCTACGAAATCCTTCTCGGGAATGATGATAATCACCGTTGCTGCCGGATTTTGGCCGGCTTCAGTGGCAGTGTCATTCACCATTTGACCCCCGATCTGGGATAACATATTACTGATACCGTTCCAGAGGGTGTTACCGATCATGTAGTCTTGTGAAGACGGCACGAACCATACTGAGATGATCGAACACGCCAGTACGATCGCCAGTACAATGATCAGTAATTTCGGCGTGTTCATGAGGTGGTGTCCTGACGTATTTTGTTGACCAGATTTTCCCCCTCGGCAATATCATCTTGGGTCACTTTTTGCTGCGAGTAAATGGTTTTTTCAATTAACCTGGTAAAGCTAGTAAAAGGCGTGCTGATGGGTCCGAGCTTGCTGGTGGCTTCCCGGGCATATTCTCTTAATGTCTGCTGCGGTTTGAGCAACGTTCGGGTAAGTGTCTGCACCAACTTTAAAACTATGCGGTAAAGTGATAAGAGTCGCTCGGTGGTGATCGTTAACGGTGATGCCGGGGCTTGGTCGAGTATTCGAGTAATGACCTCACTGTATATCGGGGCGTGGGGCGCAGGGAGCGAAGTAGGTGATGCTTTTTTTTTGGTAGCCATCTGCCGTAGACTGACGACAAATCGACGCGGAAAAATGATTGCGAAAATAACCAGCACGATGAAAAATATCCCGCAATTGATGTAGTTTATCAGTAGTATCTGGCGGGTAATCACCATTTTGTCGTGCCATGGTTCTGTCGGCGTGACTACCATTTCCAGTGTCTGCGAACCAAGTAGACTGAAATAATAACGGGTTTTGTTGTTTGAGAAAATAAAGCCGTTGTCCTCGCCGGTAAAGTTGTAAACGTTATTTCCTAATTTGATATTTACTATCGGGGAGTCGAGTACTCCGGTTTCAGATTTAAGTTGTCCTTGCAAGTAAAAACTTCCGGGAACAAACAGTAACTTAGGGAATTCGCCTGTAAAATAAGGAACCGCCTTCACAACTTGTATACCCCGGTCGGTAAAAGATGGCGCGTATCTATCGTTGGCTGACACCGTAAATGTAATCAGATGGTTGCCAAGTTTGATGTCTGGGGGTAACGGCAGAGAATAGGGGAAGCCTTCGGTAGCGGTGGTTTCCTTGACTAGCTCGTTATCAAAATATATTTCAATGCTCCTTACCAGCGGCGCAATCGCATTTCCTTCTAATGGCTTGTAAGAGATATTCCCGGTGATGGTCAGTTCTCTGCCGGGATACGCCCGGTTATTGACGTTTAAGTTAATCATCGCTTCGTAATAAAGGACTTCAATCGTCACCATCGGGCTGAGCGCCGCTAAATATTTCGCCGTGTCTGTTCCTTGAGGATAAAACAAAGCCTGCAGATTTAACTCGGGTTGATATAAATAGGGGATTGTTAATAGGGTGATAAACGACCCTTGGCTATCGGTGACGGTTGTAAGATTCGTTTCGTTGTTCAATAAGATCTCGATTTCTCTGTTGCCGAGTCCTTTCCCCTCATAGGCTAAACTACCGCTGACGATCACATTTTCTCCCACAAATGCTGTCGTCGGGTTGACGGTCAAGGTAAGTTCTGGACTTTCGATACCCGTTAATGATTCCAGTGAGTCGGTCAGGTTTTGATGTAAGCTTGCTTGTAAATCAAGCAGATTTCGAATCCGTTGTATTAACTCAAGCAGCCGGTTATAAGCAATTCTAATATCACTCTCAGCGGTTGCGGTTGGTACTTTAAAATATACCCCACTGGTAACCACGACTCTTTCCATACGGTCGATTTCTGTATAGGCAGTATTAATGCTAATTGAGATTTCCCCAGACAACGTCGTGGCCTCTTCAAGACGGGATTGATTTTTTAACATAATTAGTGCTTCTAAGTCCGAGTCTACTTTATAAACAATGTCCGCGACCAGTTTGGTTGATGTCATGAACTCGTTGGTTGAATCAGATAGGAATTCGGGAATATTAGCAAACGGCATTTTGTCCATTAATTCATTGACGGTCTCTGGTTTTTTAGCAATTATTTCCACCAAAGTCTCGGTGTAATATTCGAATAGCGCAAAACCGCTGAAAACCGTTGTGGTTGTCTCCGGATTTTGATGTGGCTCCTGGGCAAATGCCGGTGCCAAAGAGGGGACGAATGAAAACAATGTGGCGAGAATTACGACTAGGGGAAATACTTTTTTACTTAACATAATTATTTAGCCAGGATTTCAAACACTTTCATAGCGACAATCACTAAGAATCCGGAGAAAAGCACCACCGATACTCCATTTAAGGCACGACGTGCCGGCGGGTTAAAATAAACGTGCAGCAGCGTGATCACCAGGTAAGCAATCACATTGACGATGAAATAAACCGAGAGGTCTGCTTGCCCCAGCATCGCCAGCAGTACATTAATCAAAGCTGACACCAGTACCAAGATAATGAGATAGCGGTTAAACAACCTCATGCAACACCTCTAGAGTGATTCGGCTCGTCTTTTTGTGGTTGGTTTCCTCTACTATCCTCACCGGTTTCTGCAAAGCTTCACAGGTAATCGTCGCCGCGATCGAGGCGACTGGACTGCCCAAACAGCGGTAATACCAGGTGTTTTCATAACTTAGTTTAGCACCGGTTACCTGGATAATAATTTGCTTCTCGTTCATATTGATTTTGACCGCATTTGCAATATCAAGTAAGCCGGTTAACACGTACGTGATCGCGGCTTCGATTTCATCGGGGTTGTTGCCCGGTTTGTTAGGAAGCTGATCCAGATTAAGGCTGCCCGGGGTTGTGACGGCAATCCCCATCACCTCAGGATTGTCATCGTACCGCACAATCAGTCTGCCGTTAAGTCTGCCTTTAAAAAGCGCTGATTCGTTCCCGGCAACTAGGGGAATGACTGCTTGCGGCTTTCCTTCTCTGGTATTGGACGGTAAGTAAATCGCTTTGGTGTTTAGTCCGAGTTCTTCGAGAAGCGCAGCGGTGTTTTCCATACCGGTCTTGAGAACAATGTCCGCGGACTCCGGGGAGATGTAGGGGCGGGCATTGGCTAATGCCATACTGGTAAACCCTAATATGACCGCGGAAAGACTAACCGCGGTAAGCGGGATCGATACAATCAAAAAATAGGCCAGGGGCGCGAAGATCGCTCCACCAATAGCCAAACCTATTCCTAATAAACGATAAGGATTCTTCATTATAAAATATCCCTGTCATTGAGAACGAATTCTTGTAACTATCGTAATCTCTGAGCTGTAATTAGTCAAGCTAAAATACTTAAATTATGGGTGTATTCTTGATAAGGACATCCCAGAAAGTTGATTTCAACGGTATTTATAGCTCTGGAGGTTGTACGGTTTTTATATTTTTGTATACGACTGTGTAAGCAGCAATACAAATCCAGAACAAAGGTATGCTGATGTAAAGATATACATCGTTCTTGATGTAGTAGCCATATAAAGCCACATCAAAGAGACTAAAAACTGCCCCTGCGATGATGCTCCCCATAAGCCCGATACCGATACCCTTGACCATGTTGTTGGGTGAACTCAGGATTTTTTTACCGGTAGTCACAAGTACCACGACTCCAGCGAGTATTGCCATCAGTCCAAAGATACCCATATCCGCGTAAAGCTGCAAAAAATCATTATGCAGATGAGTCGGGTAAAATGGATAATGACTGTCGAACACCTCACTCCAGTTCCCCAGCCCAAATCCCAGGAAGCCGTGCTGTCCGCTGATTAGGGGAATGGTTTTTACCCATAAATCAAATCTGCTGATAATGGAACCGATGGAAAGACTTTTTGAAATCCAGGCCAATTTATCGTAAAATACCAGCGCCATGCCGGTTAAAATTCCTGTGAATGGGATCAGGTAATAGACCGCTCGGGTTTTCCATGCAATGAGGATACCATAAACCCCGGCGAGAGCCGCCAGCCAGCCACCTCCCGAGGCGGCGAACACCAGTATGGTCGTAGAGAGTAAAAACAAACAACCTAGTAGGATGAACGGTACTTTCTGCCGGGCGTATAGCCATGCTCCCAGAATCACCGGCACGCTGACACCGAACAAAATACCCAGCCCGTGCTGGTGCAGGTTTGGCCCGGTTGTATTCGGAATGGCGCCAAACAGCCGGAAAATCCACTCATTGAAAACGAATACTCGTCCGGTGCCTTGGGAGAAGAACCACCCGGCGATGCTAATGAATATTAGAAAAATAATCGAAGTGAATACCGACCAGTAAGATTTTCCTCGCCGGTGGTTGCTCGTGATCCCGTAATAGATCAGGACTGACGCTAGAGTGGTAATCAAGGCACTACTGGCGGTATTCTTGTTCTCGGCGACTAAATACCCGACGATTAAACCAATTATAAGGATCAGGATGGGGATGTCAAAAGGAGTTTGTTTGAAGAAATTTCGATTAAGTCCGTAACGTACTGCTAGTGGGAAGACCCCCAGTATTAGTCCCACCCAGAGAGGTGGGGCATCCATCAACACGGTAAAAAACAGGGGGGCTGCGAACACCGGCTGCAAAAGCAGAATTATGTCTGCCAAGAATCGTAAAATTGCCGATGCTTTTTTCATTCGATTCCTTTACCTGGATTTATAACAAATATCGACCACATGATTAAAACTTGTCTAAATGCATGATTAGCATTGATGTTTGGTTGAAATTTCTGATAATAAACTCATAACTATTGTGCCAAAATCATTATCAAGGTATTATTGGAATGAAGGTATTTTCATTCAATAACATCGATCCAAATGTGTAATGAAGCTACTTCTGTATAAGTTTTGCCTTCTTTGTAAAGTATAAACTCGACTTTTTGGTTAGTTGATACTACAGTGGGAGTAAAAACTACCTCGTTCTCCCATTTCTCCTCGTCTTTGAGAGTTATCGGACCAACCTCACTACTTTGTAAGCCATTGATCTTAATGACAACACGATAACTGATAGCAGTCTCTTCGTGATTAACGATACCTAATACTATCGTACCGCTTCCGCCGTATTTCATGATATGTGGGTAATTTATGGCTTTACTATTTTCATTTAATATGTAAAACTCGGTGTATGTTTCTTGCGTACTTGGCATCATAATTACATAAGTAAGTATCCCTATAGCTCCAGCTATCGCCAATATTAGAATAATTGATAATATTCTGTTAGGGATATCCCCTTTCCAAAAACCTCTCCAAACAGGCACTTTTAATTCGAATTCAAGGCTAAAGCGATCAAATATTGGACGATCTTTTCGTCGGAACCAGGCGATCACTGATGTGATAAAAGTAAATCCTGCCAATGAATAAAGGATCGGAATTAAATTTATCCCCCAACTAGTGAAATTTAGTAATAGTAATATTAACGGTACCACAGCAATGCTCAAAGCGAAGCTAAGCATTAGTCGATTTGCATTTTCAATGGCGTCTTTCTTAGGATACAGTGCGGCTATCACTGAGTATCCTGGGAAAAACAACACGAATGGTATACCTAAAATAATTCGTAAGATATTTGTGGGAAAAAAAACAATTATTAAAATCAATATAAAATTAATTATATTGAGAATTAACAGATCATATTTTAGTTTTATCTTCACCGAAAAACTTGCACCTCACTAAAGGTTGCTATAATATGAGAAATAATATCGCAATTTATTATTGGACGCAAATGTTATCAAGACACTTGATGTAAATTTATTGAATATAAATGAATAACACGGATGACAGAAAACAAATTTTTCCAAATCTTAAAGTAACAGTTCTTATCTGTGCTTTTAATGAAGCGGATAATTTACCCTATGTGTTGCCGAAAATACCTGAAGGGATTTACGAAGTGCTGCTAATCGATGGACATTCTACAGATAACACGATCAAAGTCGCTCGCTCATTAATTCCTAGCATCCGCATTGAATCCCAACCTAAAAAAGGAAAAGACGATGCACTGGAATACGGCGTTCTTCTGGCTAAAGGAGATATTGTAATAACACTTGATGCCGACGGTAACACCAACCCCGAAGAAATACCGAATTTCATCGAACCATTGAAACAGGGGCATGATTTTGTTAAGGGATCGCGCTTTCTGCATACTAAACCTCTGCATATGCCACGGCATCGCATCTTCGGTAATTGGGTATTGTATACCGAGGTTAATTTGCTTTTCGGAACCCGATTTACAGACGTGTGTTCCGGTTACAATGCATTCTGGAAAAAAGCCTGGGAAAAAATAAAATTCCCCAAACCGTTCGGCTACGAGCCTTTAATTCTCATACGGGCTAAGAAGGCCGGCCTTAAGATTGTTGAAGTATCCACACTGGACAAAGGCCGGATCAGCGGTGAAAGCAAACTACCGAGCTGGCCGCAGGGTTGGAAAACCTTCAAAGCAGTATTGTTGGAGCGGTTTACTCGCTTATCGTAATATTATGATTAAAGTTGCTGTTATCGGACTGGGCAAAATGGGCTTACTTCACGCAAGCCTTTTGAATGTGGTACCCGATTGCAGAGTGGTAGCCGTCTGTGAAAAAAATCGCCTAATTCACCACTTTGCCCAAAACATACTCCCAGGGGTTAAAGTGGTGTCAGAAATCGCGGAATTTTCCGGATTGAAATTGGATACCGTTTGTGTAACTACCCCAACTTCTACGCATTATGCCATTATAAAAGCGATTCTCGACCAAAAAATCTGCTGCAATCTTTTTGTGGAAAAACCTCTGGCCGGCAATGTTGAGCATTCCGCACGGATTTGCGAACTGGTCAAAACCACCGGGTATCCCGTAATCAATACGGTAGGCTATAACCGCAGATTTAACGTTGTTTTCAGGAAAGCCCGAGAGCTGATACAGTCAGAATTTAACGGCGGAATCAGAAATTTCGAAGGATATGCCTTCTCCTCCGATTTCCTTGATGCCGTCGATGATACCAGGCGTATCAGCCGCGGCGGGGTGCTGCGAGACCTCGGCTGCCATGCCATCGACCTCACGGCGTGGTGCCTAGGAGATTTGACCTATCAAGCGGTGAACACGAGCCAAGTGTCTGCCGGAGGCGCGATTGACGCCGTGGATTTCAAGGTGCAGTCCCGAAACGGCATAAACGGCACAATCAAAGCTTCCTGGTGCGCCTCAAACTACCGCCTGCCGGAAATAGGGCTCGTTGTCGAAAGCCACCAGGGACAAAGGCTGACCGCCAATGACGATAAAGTGGAGTTCCGGGACAATCAGGGAAATACCCGGACATGGCACAAGCATGACCTCGGCGATAATACTTATTACATGCTCGGGGGCACGGACTATTACCGCGAGGACGCAGAATATATCAACGCGGTCAAAACAGGCCAGCCGCTGGAACCGACCTTCGCTACTGCGCTGAATGTAGATAAAATAGTCGATGTGGTTGAAAAATCTATTTTGAAGCAGATCGATGAAAAATAAACTGATACTGGTTGGAGATAACCCATTTCACGGCGTGAGCCATGTCTCACGCGATCGTTCCCTGCAGCGTGATGGAAAAATACTTGACGCCAAACACGCCGCTGAATTGGTTGCTTTATCGATAAAATACGGAGCTAATGGTTTTACCTTCACCGTTAGTCCCACCACTTTTTCCATATTACAGGACATCGGAAACATAAAATTCGCCAACAATGTGGCTTTATATCCTCTTTTTCCCAACGTCAACGAATTCGTCCGGACAGCCGGTGCCGCCGGCGGTCTACCAGGCTTGGCAAAAGATATCGCAAAAAAAATAGCGACCACCATGGACACCCAGATGCTGGGTAATGGCATAAAAGGCGTCATTTACAATAACCCGGAAGCGCTGTTTAAAGCCTACGTGAAATATGAATATCTGCGTCTGCACAGAATCATTAAACAAGGCAAGAACTTGACTCTGACCTCCATGTTGCTGCACGAAGTCGTCACCGATATGGCACTGGCGTTGGATATGCAATGGCTTTTCAGGGCACATATTGATTTGATGCGTTATATAAAACTAAAGCCGGGATTTGAAACACGGAACCTCCCGTATTTCGTGCGGCAATTTGAAAAGTGGCGGATTGGTTTTGACAATATTGTAATCGAAGCGCCTTTTAATCCGATAGGGTTTCAAATGTGTCCCTCGCAAGCCGACTGTGAACAAGCCGCCCAAACAGCGCAGGGCAGTGAAATTATTGCTTTCAGTATACTAGCCGCCGGTTACGTGAAAATACCGCAGGCAATAGAATATGTTAATCGCTTATCGGGGATATCCGGTATCGGTGTCGGAGTATCCAGCGAAAAGCAGGCATCTGAGACTTTTCCCATGATAAAAGGTAATTTTTAAAGCTATGAGAAATATAAATTCGCTCAATTTATCTGTTGTCGTAACGGCTTATACCACAGAACGCATCAACGATATCTGCGAACTGCTGGACAGTGTCAAATCACAAACGTTCAAAGACATTGAAACAATTTTTATAGTAGAACGATCTGAAGATCTCTTAAATAAAATTAATACTTACGTCAAGCAAAAAGATATCCCCAATATAAAGACAGTGTTCAGCAAAGACAAGCTCGGATTATCGGGTGCTAGAAACCTCGGTATCAGCCTAGCCATGGGTAAGATAATTGCGTTCATTGACGATGATGTCGTTCTGTTCCCCAACTGGGCGGAAAAAATGGTAAAGGCCTACCATTCTGAAGAAATAATCGGGGTTACTGGTCCTGGTTTGCCGATGTGGGAAGAAGAAGGCCTGAAATGGTTGCCGAAAGAGTTGTACTGGATAGTTAGTGCCACAGCTTTCACCGGTTGGACAACTGAAAGAGCAGTCCGCAGCGCTTGGGGCATGAATATGTCCTTCCGCCGTGAAGCTTTCAAACACTGTAATTTCTCCACCAAATTCGGGCAGACCACTGGGGGCAAAGAAGCCTGGAAAGCCGGCCCGGTCGACGATGCCGAGTTTTCCATTAAATTGAGGCTGCTTTCGAAAAAGCAGATAATGTATAATCCTGATGTCAAGGTCTACCACAAGGTTTACAAATACCGCCTCACGAAAAAATTCATCAAAGGGCAGGGCTACTGGCAGGGTTATTCAAAGGCAATTCTGAGAAAAATGTATCCGGACGACACTGATACGAAGGGGCTTACGAAAGAGATGGACCTGCTGAAGCGGATTGTTTTTAAACTGATCCCGTCTTCTTTAGCGGGATTGTTTAAACAACCCCGACTTTCGGGTAAGCAGTTATTTTACACCTGTTATGTTATATGGTATGTATTAATGGGTTATATGTCCGGAGCCTTTCCCAAAGTACTTGGGTTCACGGAGACACGTTTCCGATCCTAGCTAATAATAAATGCGGGTTATTAATAACCTTAGATAAGGAGAAAAATGGCAAAATATTTTGTTACTGGCGGTTCGGGTTTTATCGGCGGACATCTGGTAGACAGGCTCATGAACGAAGGGCATACGGTGACCGTTTACGATAATCTGAGCACGGGAAATAAAAAATGGATAGAACACCACATTGGGAAAAAGAATTTTCGGTTCATTCAGGCGGATATCCAGGATTATGATAACGTAAAAAAAGAAATGGCCGGACATGATATCGTCTGGCATCTGGCCGCCAACACTGATATCGTCAAAGGCAACAATGTCGTCGACTGGGACTTGAAAAACTGCACCATCGGCACACATAATGTTCTAGAGGCCATGCGGCAAAACGGTGTGAAAAATATTCTCTTTGCTTCCAGCGCTACGGTTTACGGAGATGCTCCTCCGATTCCTCTCTCCGAAACTTACGGGCCTTTAATGCCGATCTCCCTCTACGGCGCCGGAAAGCTTTCCTGCGAAGGTTTTATCACCGCCTATTGCCATCTGTTCGGCATCAATGCCTGGATATTCCGCTTCGGTAACGTGGTCGGCGGTAAAATGTGGCACGGTGTCATCTACGATTTCATTATGAAACTGAAGTCCGATTCGAAAGAAATGGAAATTCTAGGTGACGGCAAGCAGGAAAAGAATTATTTTATGATTGAAGATTGCCTTGACGGCATGATGCATGCCTTTAAAAACTCCCCGAGCAAATGCGACATTTATAATCTCGGTTGCGAAACCTACGTTACGGTTACCCGTATTGCCGAGATAGTCGTGGAAGAAATGGGTTTGAAGAATGTGAAATTTAATTACACCGGCGGTAAACGCGGCTGGCCTGGAGATGCTACCACCGTACATTTTGACATCGAAAAGATGAAGACAATGGGGTGGAACACCCGACATACCTCGGAAGGTGCCGTACGTGAAGCAGCCAAACGTTTAATAGCACAACATATATAATATAATATAATAAATAGTCAGAGCGTAAAATGCTAGATAAAAAAGTCTGTTTAATCGGTGTGTGGCACCTCGGTTGCGTAACGTCAGCCTGCCTGGCCGATTTGGGCTATTCTGTCATCGGTGTGGATGAAGACGCGAAAAAAGTCGCCGATTTGAATAAAGGTATTCCGCCGTTGTTCGAACCCGGACTGGCGGAGTTACTGAAAAAGAACATTCAGCGCGGCAATCTGAAATACGCTACGGATATGAAAAAATCCTTGCCCGACGCCGATTATGTGATAATCTCCTTCGATACGCACGTGGATGATAATGACGAGGTAGATTTAACTGAAATCCTTGCTATCGGTAAGGAAATCGGGCTATTCCTGAAAAACGGCGCTGTAGTTATCGTCACCAGCCAGGTCCCGGTAGGCACGTGCGACAAAATCAAGACCGCGATTAAAGAATGTAATCCCAAACTTGATTTCGATATTGCCTACACCCCAGAGAACCTGCAGCTGGGCAAAGCAATCGAAAGTTTCAACACCCAACAGCGTATCGTGATTGGCGCGGACAGTGAAGCCACACTGGGAAACGTGGAGCAGCTTTTCTCTCCGCTGAGCGCCGTGAAAATGCGTATGAATCTGCGCAGCGCGGAAATGACCAAGCACGCTCTCAATGCTCTGTTGGGCATGGCCATTAGCTTCGGCAATGAAATCGCCAATATCTGCGACGAACTGGGCGCGGACGCCATCAAAGTGGTGGCCGCCCTGCGCTCCGACGAGAGAATCGGGAAAAAACTGCCGTTACTGCCCGGCTTGGGTTTTTCCGGTGCAACTTTAGCCCGCGATTTAAAGGTTTTACAGAACATCGGTAACCGCACGAACTATGAAACTTATATAGTCGACGCAGTTTTGAAAGTAAACCGCGAACAAAATCACCTTGTCCTGCGCAAACTGGAAAAGGAATTCGGCAGGATAAGAGGACTGCACATCGGCGTCCTGGGGCTGACTTACAAACCAGGCACCAGTACACTTCGCCGCTCCGCTTCTATTGAAATTATTAATGAACTCGCCGGCAATGGCGCCGTTGTTCAAGCATACGACCCCAAAGCTGACCCGATGGAAGTGGTAACATATAAAGCATTCAAGTTGTGCAATGATGCCTATGAAGTGGCGAAAGGCAGTGACGCACTGGTCTTAGTCACCGAATGGCCGGAGTTCAAGAACCTCGATTATGTAAGAATAAAATCGGCTATGAAAAAACCCGTGTTTATCGACGCTAAAAATATGCTCGATGACAAGCAGATGACACAACTAGGGTTTGTGTATCTTGGCGTCGGTAGAGGCCGCTAAGGAGGAAATACCGCTTTGCTGTTAAAGGATAAAGTTGCCATTGTCACCGGCGGCAGTATCGGTATCGGGAAAGCCATTGCCACGGCTTACGCGAAAGAAGGCGCTAAAATCTTAATTACTTCCCGGACAAAAGCCGAATTGGCAGCGACCCAGAGTGAGATTGTGAAACTTACCAACGCGAAAGTGGAAATATTCCCTGCCGATGTTTCCGACCCACAGGCAGTCCGGAAACTGGTGGCATTTACGCTCCGAAAGTACGGCACTATCGATATCCTAGTAAACAACGCCGGTATTTACGGTCCCATTGGTATGATCACGGATATCGATGCACCAAAATGGATGGAAACAATAAAAATCAACCTGTACGGGGCTTTTCTCTGCATGCAAGCCGTACTACCCACCATGATAAAAAACAATAAAGGCAAAATTGTAAATATGTCCGGTGGCGGCGGAGCTGCCCCGTTCCCCAGATTCACCGCCTACGGGACTTCCAAAGCGGGAGTCATAAGGCTAACTGAAACCGTCGCCAACGAGGTCAGAGATTATAAAATCGACATTAATGCCATTGCCCCCGGCGCCGTCAATACAAGATTACTGGACCAAGCATTGGCCGCCGGTAACGCCGCTGGTAAAGAATTCCAGGCAAAATCCCTTAAGCAAAAAACCGAGGGTGGCGTTCCGCCGGAAAAAGTCGCGGAACTGGCTATCTTTCTAGCATCGAGACAGTCCGATGGACTGTCCGGTAGATTGATTAGTCTGCTCTGGGATGGCTGGCGAGAGATCCCGGAGCGGTTGGATACAATTATGAAATCGGATATTTACACCTTGCGACGTATTGTACCAAAAGACAGGGGGCACGATTGGGAATGAATGTAGGAATTATCGGCGCGGGGTTGCAGGGCAAACGTCACGCTCTGGCAATAAAACAATCCAAAACTGACAAACTAGCAGCGGTCGGTGATGTCAATCAGGAAGCTGCAAAGACTTTAGCAAACGATACCGATGCACATATCTATACCAGATGGGAAGAGATAATTAAAAGGAGTGATATAAACGCCGTAGTAATCTGTACGCCACCGAATTTACATGTCGATATTGCCGTTGCCGCAATGAACAAAGGAAAACATGTATTATGTGAAAAACCTCTGGCAATGAATCCAGAAGAAGCAAATATAATGATTACTGCGGCTCGAGATAACCTTGTTAAGCTTAAATGTGGGTTCAACCTTCGCTTCCATCCAGGCATTAAACAAGCCAAACTTTGGATCGATCAAGGATTTATAGGCGGTATAATGTCAATCCGTTGTAAATATGGTATCGGCGGCACACCTGGGTATGATAAGGGGTGGCGCGCTGATATAAAAATTTCTGGTGGCGGTGAACTCATGGATCAGGGGAGTCATCTAATAGACTTGTGCCGCTGGTTTCTGGGAGATTTCAAGGATACGTTTGGTTTTCTGGCGACCAGTTATTGGGATATGCCTCTAGAAGACAATGTCTTTGCTCTACTGCGTACTCGGAAAGGCCAAATAGCATCGCTACATGCCAGTTGGACGCAATGGAAGAACCAATTCCTTTTTGAGGTTTTAGGTAAGGACGGATATGTTGTTGTCGATGGGTTAGGTGGGAGTTACGGAACTGAGAAAGCTATTCTGGGGAAAAGGGCTTTCTCACAGCCTTTTCGTGACGAAATAATAGAATTTCGGGGGGAAGATCGCTCTTGGTTGGAACAATGGCAGGATTTTGCATCTGCTATTCAAGAAAACCGCGAACCATTGAGCAACGGTTACGATGGATTACAAGTTTTAAGATTAGTTAATGCCATATACAAATCTGCTCAGGCTGACTCTATTATAAAACTGGGTGAGTAGCCACGGATATAAGGAGTCGTACAATTGCTCCGTCAGTTAAAATGGGTAATCGTATTATTTACACAGATTATCAGAGAAACTTGTGGTATCTTAATCTCCCGTGATAAACAAAAATTAATTTTGGGATCATCTTTATATAAAAATGCTTTGTATTTGATTGTCAATAATCTGGTTGTACCGTTAACTAGTTTCGTATTCTGGATAATAGTTGCCAAGTTCTACTCAACTGAGAATGTAGGATTAGCATCTGCTGCTATTTCTATGGTGACCTTGCTGGGGATGTTTTCAACTATTGGGTTTGAGTTCGGTATTATCAGGTATCTAGCGCATGCAGGCAATAATGCCAATCGTATGGTTAACACAAGTTTCACAATCGGAGTTCTTGCTACGATCATTTTTTCCTGCATTTTTCTTGTGGGTATTAATGTCTGGTCTCCAGCTCTAACATCCTTAAGACAAAACCTCAATTATTTCGCCACCTTTATATTGTACAGCGTAGTAATCACAATGACGATACTAGTCGGTCACACTTTTATCGCTCAACGACGGGCTAATTTCTCCATGATAATCAGCCTGATATCCGGTTTATTGAGACTGCCGTTACCCATTATATTAGTACTATTTATGCCTTCATATGTCGGTATTCTTACCACCCAGGTCATTTCGGGATCAATCGCACTTATTATCGGTTTATTGTTCTTTTTGCCTAGGACTTTACCAGGTTTTCATCTTACTCCGTCTCTTAACCGTCCCCTAATCAGCGAAATGATTCGTTTTTCATTTTCTAATTACATTGCCAATATGGTATTATCCTTTACTATTTATGTGCTTCCTATTATGGTAGTTAGCATACTGGATGCGGAATCAAATGCGTATTTTTTTATAGCCTGGACGATCGGGGGAGTGTTGGGAACTATTCAAGTTGCCACTACTACTTCACTATTTGCTGAGGGTTCTTCTAATGAAAATACTTTTATTTCTGATATCTGGGGTTGTTTTAAAATGACCTATTTTCTTTTAATTCCTCTAGCTGTCATTGTATTCCTTGCAGCTGACAAATTATTACTCATTTTTGGAACCGCTTATTCTGTAAAAGGGGCTCCTTTATTGCGCACTATGTGTATCTCGGTATTACCTTTGTCTTTGAATGGTATTTATTTTAGTATTCTAAGGGTTAAAAACCGGACAAAAACACTAATAATATTGGCATCGTTACTAGCCACAATTACGCTCGTTATTAGTTACCTGTTCTTAGCACGAATCGGTATTATTGCTACCGGCATAGGATGGCTAACTAGCCAAACTATTGTGGCATTCTTTGTTATCATACGATTTATAAGGCTTAAAAAAACAGGCCAGATATAACAATTAGAATGTCTATTGTAATTTCTTCACACAAACTACTGTAAATGAACTATAACGTGATTGTTCCTTGAGCTTGAAAGGAACGAATTGAGAACCCAGGGGGAAGTGTACATCTATCATCTCCTCTGAATACACTAACGGCCTTAATTTATGTGGGAAAATCATTCTTCCAATCCTTTGATTGATTTTGCCCAATAAGTTAAACTTTCGTGATACCACACTTGATATAGATGTTAATCGAAACCATGTTTTGCTTAGTTTTTCTCCGTATAAATCTATGTCTGTAAAATACTCACTGCATAATTTGGACAGTTCTGAAGGGTTGTACTCAGTATGGTGAAATGGATCCAAACTTTTTTTCCTGAAAGGTAAATTAATAAATTCCCTATTGTTAACAGAACACAAAAAATACCCTTTGTTTCGTAAGACTCTCCTCATTTCTAGCAATACCTTCCTAGGATCGCTGATATGGTCCAGCATTCCTATAGAAGTAACAACGTCAAATGAGTTATCGGCAAATGGCAAAAACGTGGCATCAAGTGCCAGAAATTCCAATCCAGGTTTGGCATAGGACTTATTTGCTAATTTTACTACCTCGGGATTTATTTCTATACCTACAACCTTTTTAGCTCCATGTCTGAGCAAGTAACTTGACCCATAACCAACACCACATCCAATATCTAGTATATTCTTTCCCTGTACATATTTAGCAGCAAAAAGATATTTTGCCATGTGATATTCGTAATCCCACCAATAAGCGATTGTATTCCCGGGAATAAACATATCACACTCGGAAAGGGGGCGAATAGCTTTTACCATTTTAACTCCTTGCCTTATACCAGTATCACCGTTCCAGTTATTTAACTAGATCTGAAATTAGAACACCTCAACCAAAATACCATTAGGATGATCTTTTTAATGTTACAGGGAAAACTCCAGGTTCAGTGTAGATTGCCTGAGTGGGTCGTTTAGCCTGAATCCATCCTTCTATATAACTAATAGCTGCCGCATAACGAGGAATAGGGTAAACTATCAAATGTGCTGGATTCCTAAAGCGAATGGCCAGGTAAACACTTATGAGAGGCGATGATAACCGAGCGAAAATCCCCATTATTTTACCATGCCACTTATAATAATCTTTAAACTCTTTCTCAAGGTGCATATAAGCAAGGGATCTACTATAATCTTGAAACTGCCTAACAACACCTTTGAAAGAAAGTTTTGGGTGATGATAAACGGGTGCCTCTGGCCACCAGATAGTGTCCCACCCTCTTTGAGCTATTCTTTGAGAATAGCTAACATCGCCACAAACTCCTATGGTGTGTAATCTTAAGCCGAGTAACCCGTTTATTTCTTCAAGGCAACTACGACGAATCAACATGCAAGGACCACCGCAGAGAGGTTTGCTCCCACCACTAGTGAATCTGGAATAAATACGCCGAATTAGAGATGAAGAGGTAGCTAGCATAAAAGTACTAGCACTCCAGCTTTCTGCTTGAGCCCTAGAAAGCCAGTTATCGTTTACTACAGCTTTTTCCAAACAACTTATCCACCCCACCCTCCCGGTCATAAGGTCAAATATTGTGGGAAAAAACTCATCTCCCAAATAGACATCGGAGTTTATCATCAAAACAAATTCACCCCTTGTCTCACGCCATACCAAATCATAAGCTATGCAAATGTTTGTTTTACCATTTTCAAACATTACCTTCACAGGGTATTTCTCGAGAATATCTAAGGTACCATCGGTGCTATGCCCATCAATTATTATAATTTCTTTAATGTATCCGGCTTTATAATATGGCATTAGGGAAGAAAGGCACTTTTCAATATGCATAATATCGTTTTTTGTCGCGATAATGACCGATGTTTTCGCTTGGTTTTCCATTTCTTTATCTCGATTTACCATCACTGTATTTCCTTACTACCGCTATCTGTTTGCATTCCAATCCATGGTCCGTTTTAATCCCTCTTTGAAAGGAGTGAATGTGTGTATACCGAATTCATTACATGCCTTGCTAACATCTAATTTCACGATGTCAGGGGCATCTTTCAGACCTGATGCTGAGCTTGCTTCGTAGGTTGCCCCATAATACGAAGCTACTAATTGTGCCATTTTGTATATTGAGACAGTTTCAGTTCCCCCGACGTTATATATCACATCCTTTCCCAGCACCATTATCTTTAAAAGCATGTTCAACGCATCTGTAATATAACAATAAGTTCGTAAGCCTTTCCCAGCATCCATCAATTTTATATGTTTGTAAACGCTGGCATTTTTCATAAAGTTGCCCATTACGCGTTCATCATGGATAGTTATACCAGGACCATAGACCAAAGCCATTCTGGCTACTCGGGACCCAATATCATATTTTCTATTATAAATATAGCATAAGGCTTCTCCCAACCTTTTTGATTCCACGTATGCAGCTCTACTGCTGGAAGTTAATGAATTACCCGGATAACTCTCTTTGGTCGGGATTTCCTCTGGTGGAGGATTGCCATAAATTTCACTGGTGCTAAGGAAAACTAATTTTGCTTTGTTAGTTCTTGCAGTATCTAAAAGTGTTTTTGTAGCATTTATATTTAGTGATATCGTTTCTAATTCGTTTTCTAGAAATTTTTTCGGTCTACCATAACAGGCGCAATGAAGAATATAATCAACAGGATATTTGAAAGTAAAATGGTGGGATAAATCTTGGGTTATGTACACAAATCTATCATCTTTCCAAACTGGGGCATGCTTACTGATGCAATAGACTTTTATTTTAGCCTTATACAGGTGATTGACCAGACTGAATAGATTTACCAGATAATTTCCTACTAGGCCGTTACTACCTGTTATCAAATATGTTTTGTTAAATAATTTATTAACTTCATTAAAGTTATTGATTAATTTAATACAATCCTCTCTTATAATTGTAGAATTCATATTAAACCTTCTATCATATGTTTTATGCCGTTTATATCCAGACCTAATGCGGTACAATGTTGCCCGTAACTTCCATACTTGGTTAAAAACGTGTCATTAATTCCCATACGTACTTGAATCACGTTTCCGATATCTTCTGTTGCTCGAGATACTTCATCCCCCAGTCCGCCAATAGTATTATGTTCTTCAATCGTGAGGACTTTGCCGGTTTTTATTACACTATGCCTTACTAATTCAACATCGAGAGGTTTTATTGTATGTACATAAATAATTTCCGAATCAAGTAGCTCGGATGCCATAATAACATTCTTCAATTGGGGACCGGTGACAACGATTGTGAGTGAATTCCCTTCTTTTACCTTTATACCATTTCCAAACCGTATTTGATCTGAAGCAAACTGAACGCCATGTTTATTGCCGGGTAGTCTGAAATAAGTAGGATACCCATTATTATATGTCTCCTTAAAAATTACATCAAATTCTATTTCACTGGAGGGGTATACTATTTGTAGATTTGGAAGGGATCTTAATATTGCTAGATCTTCGTAGCAATGATGTGAGGAGCCTAACGCAGCGTAATCGAATGCTGAGCCGACGCTGACTATATTCGCGCCTAACTTTTGATAGCAGAGCCCTATCTTAATCTGTTCATAACATCTTTCTACAGCAAATGGTGCAATGGTGTGAATCACCGGATAAAAACCTAATGCCGATAGACCGGCAGCCATACTGATGATGGTTTGTTCGCAAATTCCGATGTTGTAGAAACGGTTAGGGAATCTTTCTTGGAATTTTCTAAGAAGAAAAACGCTGACATCACCTAGTAAAACAACGAGATTTTCGTCCTTATCACCAACTTCCTCAAGCGTTTTAGCAAACTGTTTTCTCACTCCAGTTCCCTCAAGATGGCCTTGTATTCCTCTTCAGACGGATTTTTATGGTGCCACGAATACCCATCATTCTCTAAAATCTTGGAACCTTTCCCTTTTAATGTATGAGCAATTATCATCGTGGGGCAACTCTGCTTACTGTTTATTATCGCTTTGAAAGTGTGCCCCAGTTCCTTCAAACTATGACCATCAACCTCGAGAACGTTCCAACCAAATGCAGTCCATTTATCAACGGCATTCGTTAAAGGTAAACACCGGCTTGTTGACTGATTGGCATCCAAGATACCTATTAAATTATTAAGTTTACGGTGAGCCGCAACCATAGCGGTTTCCCAAATAGAGCCTTCATTTGATTCTCCATCCCCAATCAGTACGTAAACTTTATTAGGTTTGGCTTTAATCTTAAGGCCTAATGCAACACCTGCGGCAAAGGGGAACCCATGTCCCAATGAACCAGTTGAAGCTTCAACTCCTGGGACTTTATTTCTGTCCGGATGACCTCCTAGAATACTATCATATTTGGAAAAATTCGAGAGGTCTGTTACTGAGATAAAACCTACGTTCTGTAATGTAGCATATAAAGCTGCTGAAGCGTGTCCTTTACTTAGTATAAAATAGTCCCTATCCTCCCAATCCGGATGTTCCGGCTTGTATCTCATTACGTTCCCATAAAGCTCAACCAATATCTCCACAATGGAGAAACAACTGGGGATATGTCCCTCCCCACTTGTATAGCACATTTGTAAAATCGATTTTCTAATTTCGTAAGGATTCAGTTTCATATATTTACCTATATAAAATTACAAACAGCAGTTCACAAATCCAAAATAATAAAAAATTTTTTCTAGTAATATCAGATGTTTGTTTCACATGTCACCGTAACAAAGGTGGTTTCCATATTGAAACAAAGCTATTATTATAAATCCTCCAAGCGTAACCATCTTCCAACTTTCGCTCAAACTGTTGCCAACGGGGATCATCAATTCTGATGCCGAAAGCCCGCACACCTGTTACCTTATCCCTATTATAACTTAGATATATCGCATAATCACCAGGTCTTCTGAGAAAGTCGTCTATGTAGGCTTCCTTATTTTCCATGAAAACTTCTCCGGAAACGGGTGCCCAAAAATAACCACCTGCAAGTGTCGCTTTGGGTACATAATAGGAGATTGCTCCAAAGACATTCGCAGCATACAATCCTTCGCCATAAGCATATGAGCGCCGTAAGAAAGCACCGGCAGACATTTCATAAGAATATGATGTTTCAGTTATTACATCGCTATTATGGGCTAAGAATGAGGGCAATGACAATACAATAGATGCACAAACCAGCAAACTAAAGCCTATTTGTCGGATTCTTCCGGGTTTGAGAAAAAAATATATAAGAGGTGGTACGGTAAAGAATGCAGCGTATTGTAGATATTGAGTGAATCTTTCACCCCCAGGACTAGCTACCGTGGCAATGGCAATCAAAATCATCGTTCCAATTAACCCCCCGGTGATCACTAGTTCTGCAGAACTTAGGGTCTTAACCTTAAGCAAGTTTAAAAGACCCATAATTGTTCCCATGCCGTAAATAAGTCCCCACCAGAATAGGCGGGTCAGACTTGCCCATTTTGGAACCGTTGACCCAGCATTGGAGCTTGCCAGGAAAAAAAACCAGTTCAAGAATGTACCTTCGGTCAGGCTCTCAGCTATTCTGGAGACATAATTGGATAGTAAGCCAAAAGTTTTCACGGTAGCGTAAATCTCCCAGGCTGCTGGAATGATCAGGAATAACAGTATTATAGAAATACTTATTGGTTTTGATTTTCTAATTCTCTGCACGATATAGAACCCGATTAAAATAAGTGGAAACAGCATGGAAGTCTGAAAATACAATATGGTTACAGTAGCCATGAGAACTGACATGATAATAATTTCAGGAAGTGCATATTGATTATTTATCAATACTAGTAAAAATGCCAATAGAGGTATGAATGAAATAATATTGGGGTGATATGTGTATGCCAGAGCGAGGTACATATTACCTAATATCACTAATAACGAGGCGAAAGCGGCACTATTCGGATTTTTTAATAATTGGTAAAAAAGAAGATATAGCAGACCTGAGATAATAGGCAGATAAAACAATAAAGAAATATTCATCGTATCAAATATGTCCATGTTGGTGATTTCACACAAAGAAGTGCCCAGAAGATTGAGTCCCGGAAAGTCCCAGTATAAAGCTCCCGAGGAAAGATGGTTGGTTTGCTGGATTGTTTCCATTTGGGAAGCAAAGCCAAGGTAATCGAGACGTCCGTAGTTTTGTACGATTACCCAGAATCCCACGAACACGAGTGAAGAAATGCAAACCAAACCAATTTTCTCCCAATTGATACCCTCTTCCTTTTTCCCGGTAAGTATCATTAATACAAGGAGAATGAACCAAATGTAAAATATAAAAGTAAAAAATGGCAGATCATTACCAAATAGATATAAAGATTGGATAGGGTGATATTCAAGCTTCAATTGCGTTGGGAAAAGTAGTATTGTTGCTGTCAGTAAAAGCAACAATACCCAGATTTCCAAGCGATAATTCTCGGCTAAAGCTGTCAGAATATCCTGGATTTTTTTAAATATGCGCACTTTATGGGTGTCCTTAGTGGAATCAAGCCGTAGCTTCATCAAAAATACGTTTCAAATTTCTACACCGACTTTCCAAGGAAAACTTACCATGTTCAACCTCAGCCCTTCCTGCTTTTCCCATCTGTCTCCTTCGATCTTTGTGTTCAATAAGAATACTAGCCATTTCCACCAGTTGTGCAATTACAACAGGGTCAGGAGTTTTGAGTGCTTTTATGAATGGAGCTGTGCCAAAAGTAGGTATGAAATTATCAACGTAATATGGAATATTTTCCGATTTCCGAGCAAGCAGTCCAGTTTTTCCATCTTCTACTATCTCGCCATTTGCCCATGAATCAATTGTAATTATGGGTAGTTCGTAGCTCATAGCATCTAGAAAAGCCGAATAAGGAGTGTTATGAACTGGGAGTAAAAATATATCAGCTGTTAGAAACTCTTGCTCCATTATCTCCCATGGTACCAGTTGGTCTATAATATTAATGTCCTTATGGTTGGCATATTTTTTTTTAACATCTGGAGGGACATCTGACCTGACAACTAGTTCAAGGTTATCATACTTTCTACTCAACAAGATAAAGGTTTCCAGCGCTTCTCTACCACCTTTTGTCTCAAAAGCCCCAAGAATATTTGTTGAACCTACGAAGAGTATTTTTATTTTGTTATCATCAAACCGTTTGGTAAAATATTTTTTCCGTGTGGCAAACGGGACAATTTCAAATTTGTGTTCAAATTCGTCACAGCTCAAATTATTAATAACCGTTTTTTTTGCAGCCTTTGTCCCGCATATAATCTTTTTGCAGTATTCCGAGGCTAAAGTGTTTTGCACAATGCCTTTGAACCGCTTAAAATGATTCAAATTATAACTAACCAAGAAGGTCACGTATTCCAGGTCAACGACCCATGGTTCTTTCCTAAAAACTAGGTGGTCGTACGCGTAAGTTAGGTCATAAGTTGGTGACTTTTTCTGTAATATCCCCAGGTAGGATTTTATCAAATTTAAAGGAATGATATTGTCAATATTGAGAAACAAAGAGTTGGCAAAGTTAATTTTACTGGCTGCTTTTGTCACTTTTTCTAGTGATGAGTTAGGGGTAATAAACTCATATCCATGTGGGGGTTGGGCAGCCAATGCCTGGTAATATGAGTGCATCTTCCATGCAGGCTCAATATATACGCGTTTTATCACATCTATACTCGTTTAGTCATAAATTCGTTCAGATAAGTAATAATTGCTTCCCTTTCTACTTTTCCAATCCCCTGATGATTCCCTATAAAGAAAGAATTTCTCATAATTATTCGTGCATTCTTAAGGTCTCCGACTTTTCGGTATTTAAACATAGCCAAACCCGGCTGCTCATCAATATTACCTGACATTATAGGCCTTGTTTCCACTCCTTTACTCTCAAGAAAGTCCATTATTTCTTTTCTGGTAAAAGGTGCACCGGGTAATACTGTCATGGGGTATCCAAACCAAACGTGGCGTGTTCCCTTTCTTTCAACTTGCAGGAGAAGGTAATCTTTATACTTCAGCAGACTCTGTCTCCAGTAATTTGCATTGTTCCTCCGGATTTCTATAAATGTATCAAGTTTCCCTAGTTGATGCAGGCCGAATGAGGCTTCTACCTCAGTAGGTCTTAAATTATAACCGATGTTAACAAACAAAAAGCGAGGGTCAATGTCTTTATACTTAGCAGTTAATTTATCTTTTGCTTTCAAATCACGAATCCATCCGAATACTCTAAGAGATCGGGATAATTCAGCAAACTCTTCGTTGTTGGTCATCAACATTCCACCCTCAATGGTAGTGATATGGTGGGAAAAAAAGAAACTAAAGGTAGCCAAATCGCCAAAACTTCCTACCTTTTTCCCATTGACCTCTGCCCCATGAGCTTCGCATGAATCTTCAATGATGTACAGATTGTATTTTTTAGCAATTGCTGTTATTTTGTCCATGTCACACGGATTACCTAAAAGATGTACTAGCATGATAGCCCTTGTTTTAGGGGTAATTGCTTTTTCGATTTCCGCCGGACTTATATCAAATGTTTCTAGGTCAACATCAACCAACACAGGTATAGCCCCGCAGTTAATAATTGGCCATACAGTAGTTGCCCACGTGATGGCAGGTGTTATTATTTCATCTCCCGGCTTAACACAGTTTTTTACTACTGGGTTGGTTAGTATTGATAAAGCCAACAGGTTTGCGCCGGACCCAGAGTGAACCATAGTGGCTGACTGGGTACCGATATATTGAGCAAACATTGATTCGAACTTTTTTACTTTTACTCCCATTGTCAGTTGGGTGCTAAGTAAAGAATCAATAGATTCGTTTACTTCTTCCCATCCAAAGGGAGGAAGCATCAGTGGTATCTTTGTTTTGTCGAGCACGAACTGTACTTTGGTAACTGAGGAAAAATATTCTTTGACTAATGCGTTAATCTGACTACGAATTTCATTTCTATCCATTAGTTTGCTTCCTTTATTTTATTAAACCTCGGATTCTTTGTTCTTTGTACCATTCGATAGTTCTCTGCAAACCTTCCCTAAATCCAGTTTTTGCTTTGAAACCAAACTCCTGCGTTGCTCTGGTGGTATCAAGGAGTCTTCTGGGTTGTCCATCGGGTTTTGAGGTATCCCATTTAATCCCACCATTGAAACCAGAGAGTTCACAAATTAAACTTGCCAGGTCTTTGATCGTTATCTCCATACCAGAGCCTAAGTTTACAGGTTCTGGTTTGTTATAGCTCGCTGTTGCCAATAAAATACCTTCAGCAGCATCATCAACATAAAGAAACTCGCGGCTGGCTTTACCATCTCCCCAGACAATAATATGTTTTTTTCTGTTTTCTTTGGCATCATAAACCTTTTTTATGATAGAGGAGATAACATGCGATGCTTTGGGATCAAAATTATCTCCTGGGCCATACAGATTAACCGGTAAGAGGCAAATGGAATTAAATCCGTACTGTTGTCTATATGCTTGGGACTGTACTAGTAGCATTTTTTTTGCGAGACCATATGAAGCATTTGATTCCTCAGGGTAACCATCCCACAAATTTTCTTCTTTGAATGGTATGGGGGCAAATTTGGGGTAAGAACAAATAGTGCCGATAGCAACAAATTTTTGTAGACCGAATAGCCTTCCCTGTTCCATCATTTGCGCGCCCATAATCAAATTGTCGTAAAAAAAAGAACCCGGTTTTTTTTTGCTAATACCAATTCCTCCTACTACCGCTGCAAGGTGGATTACAATTTCAGGCTTGGATTCTCGATAAAGCCTTTTAACTGCCTCGTTTTCAACCAGATTGTAATCGTTGATGAGAGGAACAAAAATGTTACGATAGCCACATTCTTTAAGTTTTGTTACAAGATATTTACCAAGAAATCCATCACCGCCGGTTATAATGATTTTCTTGGAGGTTAAACTATCCACTAGTTCCTCCGTCGGCTGTGCTTAGTAGGGCTCTATCGACGGTATTCAATCCACATTTCTTCAATATGGCTTTGCTTTCCCCGGGTGATTTTAAACCTATTACTTCCATATCGGCATCTACCATAATTCTGACCAAGTCTTTAAATTTCACCTTCGGATTCCATTGCAGCTGTTTTTTTGCTTTGCTGGAATCTGCTCGTAGATTATCTACTTCGGTCGGGCGGAAGTAACTAGAATCGATTTTAACGTATTCTTTCCAATCCAGTTTTACGTAGCTGAAGGCTTCTTCCAGAAACTCTTGGACGGAATGACATTCTCCGGTTCCCATTACATAATCATCCGGTTTATCCTGTTGCAGCATACGCCACATCGCTTCGGTATATTCAGGAGCATAACCCCAGTCCCGTTTTGCCTCCAGATTGCCCAGATACAATGTATTTTGTTTCCCTGCCAGGATTCTGGCTACTGCCCGGGTGATTTTCCTTGTAACAAAGGTTTCACCGCGCCTGGGAGATTCATGGTTAAAAAGGATACCGTTGCAAGCAAACATGTTATAACCCTGACGGTAGTTGATGGTCATCCAGTAGGCATACAGCTTGCCAACGGCATAAGGGCTGCGTGGCTGGAAAAAGGTATTTTCATTTTGCGGCGGAGCAGCAGCCCCGAACAATTCGCTGCTGGATGCCTGGTAGAATCTAATGCTCAACCCGCTTCTGCGGATTACTTCTAGCAGCCGGGTGGTTCCCAGCCCCGTGATGACGCCTGTATATTCGGGTATATCAAAACTGACCCTGACATGGCTCTGTGCCCCCAGATGGTATAACTCGTCAGGTTTAATATCATAAATAAGGTTGGTTAATCTTGAGCCATCTGCCAGGTCTCCATAATGAAGATGCAATTTAACTACCGGCTCATGCGGGTCAGTAAACAGGTGGTTTATCCTGGCGGTGTTAAAGGTGCTTGACCTTCTGATCAGGCCGTGTACCTCGTATCCTTTAGATAATAACAACTCCGCCAGATACGAGCCATCTTGTCCCGTAATGCCGGTAATCATAGCTTTCTTCACCATAGATCAAAACCTCTATTTTCTTGATTTATTATTTTCCAATACTTGGTTTAAAATCCATCTATAAGTCTTCGTCAGCCCCTCGGTCAAGGGACGGGACGGCTTCCATTTCAGTTTTTCATCAATTAATTTGTTATCCGAATTTCTGCCGCGTACTCCGAGCGGTCCCGGAATGTGCTTTATGGTGAGTTTTTTACCGCCGATCTTCATAATCATTTCAGCTAGCTGGTTAATTGTGACCATTTCTTCGGAACCAATATTTACCGGCCCGAAGAAGTCTTTTGAAGTCATTAGTTTTTCTATGCCTTCAAGACATTCATCAATATAAAGGAAGGAGCGGGTCTGTTTGCCATCTCCCCACATTTCTATTTCGCCGCCATCCTTCGCCTCTGCCACCTTACGGCAGAAAGCAGCGGGTGCTTTTTCACGACCGTCATTCCAGGAATCTTCCGGCCCGAAAATGGTGTGGAATCGAGCAATCCGTACGTCTATAGCATAATTTCTGCGGAACGCCAGATAAAGCCGCTCGCTGAATAATTTTTCCCAACCGTACTCACTATTCGGGGCGGCAGGATAAGCTGATTCCTCCGAGCATTTCGGGTTGTCAGGGTCCATTTGATTATAGGCTGGATACATGCAAGCTGATGACGAGTAGAAAATCTGCTTGATTTTGACTTTATAGGCAGCTTCGACCATATTCAGATTGATAAGCGCGGAATTGTGCATGATGTCAGCATCATGGCTCCCGGAAAACACAAAGCCGGCGCCACCCATATCTGCAGCAAGTTGATAAAGCCGGTCAAAAGGCTGGTCTGCGACTTTTTTACAGATTGCAGGATCTCTCAAGTCACCAACTACAAAATCATCGGCTGCTGTTAGTCCGAATCTGGGTGTTATTAAATCAACGCCGCGGACCCAGTAGCCTTCCTTGTTTAGTCTCTTTACCAGATGGCTCCCGATAAATCCACCCGCCCCGCAAACCAAAACTTTTTTCATTTATAATTCCTTCTTGTGCCGGAATTTACCACCCATTTTACATGACGCAGTGCTAAAATAAAAGAGACAAGTTGCGCTTTCCTTGAAAACTTCAAATATTTCATAACTGTTGGGCTGATGAAAAACATAATAGAGATAATTAATATTTTACTGAGCCCGATTAATGGTATTTACCAGTAATTTCGCTCCGTCATGATCAAAACGAAATTTTTCCCACTTTAGGCCAGCTTTTTGCATCGCCTGGATAATCTTTACTTTATATCCGTTTTGGCAATAAAACATCAAGAAGCCGCCCCCCCCAGCACCTATTAGTTTACCCCCTAGCGCACCATTTTTTAACGCTAGTTCGTAACATTCATCTATTTTCGGGTCGCTCATACCATTGGTTCTTTTTTTCTTGTTCATCCAGTGTTCATTGAAGAGCTCCCCGAGCATATCGATCTGTCCTTTTTCTAGATATTTCCGGGTCACGAGTCCGATTTCCTTAGTTTTATGAAGATTTTGAATCATTTCTGAGTCACTGCTCTGCGTACGCTTGTCCTGGTCTGATAAAATGTCTGACGCGCTCCTTTCTTTACCGGTAAAAAACAACAATAAGTTGCTCTCGAGCTGGTCTACCATATCATCTGTTATCCGTAACGGCTCGACGAAGACATCTCCATTCTTCTCGAACGTTAAGCAGGTAAGTCCGCCGTAGGCGGCCATAAATTGGTCCTGCTTGCCGATGGGTTCGTGGAGCATTTCGATTTCTACTTTGCAGGCCTCTTCCGCCAGTTGCTGGTGATTTACATAATCACGTTTGTAGGCGTGTAGAGCATTTAATAAAGCCACCGTGAAAGAGGAAGAAGAACCTAAGCCAGACCCAGAAGGCACGTCCGCCGTGGAATGCAATTCAATACTTTGATCAATGTGCATCATTTCCAGAGACGCTTTAAAAATAGGGTGTTTGACTTCCGCGACGTGGTCAACCATCTCTTGCTGAGAGTAGCTCAATCGAATACTGGGATAAAAGCGTCGGGTCGCGAGAATCGTAACGTACTTGTTGATACCGCCGGCGATTAAAAACCCCCCGTATTTAGAATAATACGAAGCGAGGTCGGTACCACCGCCGCCGAGGGTAATCCTGGTGGGCGCCCGGGAAACGATCATTTTTTACTCCGAATAAACGTTGCGCATTCTTTTAAACCGGTTAACGAACCAATTTCATAAAAGCGCTCTTTGACGACATAGGCTAGTAGTTGCTGCTGCTGAATCAACTGCTGAAAAACAGCTTCCAGACTGTAAACAGTATTCACTGGTATTAATTCTAACACTTTTTTGCGGAAGAGGTTGAGGCCATAGTCGATGTAAGCCATATCGTGATTGGTATTCTTTTTATCGTAGGCTACGACCAGGGTGCCGTTGATAGAAGTATTGCTGCGGTCGTAAAGGTCAAAGTTTTGGTACACCGTCATTAGTGCCAGCCGTTGGTGTTGCTTGAAAAATTTATAAACCTGCATGTAGTCCAGGCAGAGATAAGAGTCGCCGTAAAGGACAAAGAACTCGTCTTCGAGCAGGGGAGCGGCGTTCTTGATCGCGCCGGCCGTCCCCAGCAAATCTTTTTCGACGCTGTATTGTATCTTTACCCCATATTCCGCCCCGTCGCCGAAACGTTCCCGGATCTGCTCACCGAAATGTCCGATCGCCAGCACCACATTACGAATACCGTTATTCCTTAACAGCGTCAGCTGATGCCCCAGAAAAGGCTGCCCTTCAATCTCGATTAATGATTTGGGGGTATTTTTGGTCAGTTCACCCAAACGGGTGGCCAATCCACCGGCTAATATGACTGCCTGCATTGATATCTACCTCAAGTATCTCGTGAAAAGGAAACGCTTTTCACAATCCAAATAATTCGATACAATTGACAAATTACCACACACTCAAAACATTTTCAAGCGGTCAGTCGAAAACTACTTTTTTACAATACCAAGGCATGGCTTTCGTTATCACCACCATCGAGGCCAGGGGATACTTTAGTCTTATTTTGTAACCGATCTAAAAAAAGTCCCGCCGCGATTTTACCGCCAGTCCTTGCTCCCGGGAGACTTCTCTAACGCACTGAAAGGTCTGACCCCTGATACCACCACATTATGCGTACCATCCCGCCGGGTCAGGGTACCCTGAATCACCAGAAACGGCGATTTAAATTTATGCGGCTGCTTCTCATAAACCTGCGGGAAGACCATCAGCGGAATCAAGCCGAACTCATCTTCCAGGGTAATGAAGACGACTTTACCCCGGGGTCTTTGCCGGCGTATGACCAGCCCCGCCGTC
>Ga0172375_10000101_pt1 | contig 124359 bp, 129 predicted proteins | sample LakKiv1m_FD_114537 | JGI IMG/M metagenome (GOLD analysis project Ga0172375, IMG submission 114537) | Freshwater microbial communities from Kabuno Bay, South-Kivu, Congo - kab_092012_11.1m | ecosystem: Environmental > Aquatic > Freshwater > Lake | place: Democratic Republic of the Congo...
ATATAACCGGTTATGCGGCATTTGATTAAATTAGAGACCACCTTGTGTGGTCTTTTTTGTAATTAGAAGAGGAAAACATGAATAAGAACAAAGTTGATTTTGAGGGACTAACATTTGATGATATTCTTCTTGTTCCTGCGCGATCGAGTGTTCTTCCGCGTCAGACTGATATTTCTACTTTATTGACGAGAGAGATAAAATTAAACATTCCCTTTCTCTCAGCAGCTATGGACACAGTAACAGAATCACAAATGGCAATTGCTATGGCTGCTCAAGGTGGAATAGGAATCATTCATAAGAACATGTCAATTGAAAAACAAGCCGATGAAGTTGATAAAGTTAAAAGGTCGGAGAGCGGAATGATCGTTAATCCAATTACTCTATCACCGGACCGAACCATTAGGGAAGCCGAGCTGATAATGTCGAAATACCATATCTCGGGTATACCTGTTGTTGATGAAAAAGGAAAGCTGGTTGGAATTCTAACTAATAGAGATTTACGGTTCGAAAGAGATTCCAACAAGCTGGTAAGCCAGTTAATGACGAAAGAGAATTTAATTACTGCGCCTCTTGGAACGACACTTCATGAAGCAGAAAAAATATTACATAAGTATAGAATTGAAAAACTTCCGGTAGTTGATAAAAAAGGAATCATTAAAGGATTGATTACATACAAGGATATAATGAAGAAAAAGACATTTCCACATGCATGTAAAGACGATTTAGGACGACTGCGTGTCGGTGCCGGTGTTGGTGTAACAAGTGATACGTTAAAAAGAGTCGAAGCATTAGTATCTTCGAATGTAGATGTAATCGTTCTTGATACTGCGCATGGACATTCCGAGGGAGTATTAAAAACTGTTAAAGAGATTAGAAAGAAATATAAAAACTTACAATTGATTGCAGGAAATATTGTTACAAAAGAAGCCGCCTTAGAATTAGTGTCTTGCGGTGTTAATGCTGTGAAGGTTGGAATTGGTGCCGGTTCTATATGTACCACACGTGTTATTGCAGGTGTAGGAGTTCCGCAGATTAGTGCTGTTATTGTAGTTGCTCAAGCATTAAAAGGTAAAGACATTCCAGTGATATCCGATGGTGGAATTAAACAAACAGGAGATGTTGCAAAAGCAATTGCAGCCGGTGCAGATACAGTAATGATGGGTGGGATGCTGGCAGGTGTTGATGAAACACCTGGTGAAAAAGTTTTATTTGAAGGAAGAAGTTTTAAGGTTTATAGAGGAATGGGTTCATTAAGCGCTATGAAACAGGGCAGCAGCGATCGTTATTTTCAAGATGTTGAATCGGATATCAAAAAACTTGTTCCTGAAGGAATAGAAGGTCGTGTTCCCTACAAAGGATCTTTAGCAGATACGATTTATCAATTCATTGGTGGATTACGAGCGGCGATGGGTTATTGCGGTGCAAAAACAATTAATGATTTGAAATCTAAATCAAAATTTGTAAAAATTTCTAATGCTGGTCTGCGCGAAAGTCATCCGCATGATGTTTTAGTAACAGAAGAAGCACCGAATTATCAAATGACTAAGAAAAATCAGTATTAACCTTTTATATTAATCTGATTAAGAAAGGAAAATTTTTTTGATATTAATGGTTATCACTCATAAATAATATCCCGAATATGTTCAAAGTATTGATTATTGCTTATTACTATCCTCCACTTGGATTAAGCGGTGTTCAAAGGACACTGAAATTTACTAAATATATGAGCAAGTTTAATTGGCAGCCTACGGTAATTACAACAGGAAATATAGCTTATTATGCTCATGATTTTTATTTATTAAAAGAAGCAGAGAATGCAGGCGTAAATATAATTCGCACAGAAGCTTTTGATGTTAATACTATAATTGGGAAACAGTATCGAACTGTTAATATGCCTATAGAATTTATTAGGAAGATTCTTTCCAGTATTAGTAAAGCAATATTTATTCCTGATAATAAAAAATCCTGGGCTAAAAAAGCATATAAAATTGCCAAAGAACTTCTTAAAAAAGAAAAGTATGATATTATTTATGTCACTATTCCGCCATCTTCAAGTTTTGTTTATGCTTCAAAACTAAAAAAAGAATTTGGTATTCCTCTTTTTGTAGATTATCGTGATTTATGGTTCGGAAATCATTTTGCATTTTATCCTACTCCTTATCATCGTTATAAACACAAAAAGTTGGAATATAAATCATTGCGATTAGCTGATAAGGTTGTTGCAATTAACCGCAGAATAAAAGAAAAACTTCTTTTAAACTACCCGTTTCTTACGTTCAATGATGTAATGATTATTCCGCACGGATTTGATCCTGCCGATTTTGAGTTAAATGAAGATAAAATTGAAAAGTCTCAAAAAATGCGTTTTACTTATGCTGGAATATTTTATGAGAATATTACTCCTGAATATTTTCTAAAGGCTTTTAAGCAATTATCTATTGAAAGACCGGATATTGCAGCTAACATAGAATTAGAGTTTATTGGTCATTTTCGCAAGGAAAATAATAAACTAATAACTGAGCTTGGCATCAATGAATTTGTAAGAGATCTAGGATATTTAGAACATAATGAAACGGTTAAAAGATTAAAAGCGACTGATGTTTTATGGATGATGATTGGGAATATTCATAACGCAGATACAATTTCTACAAGTAAATTATATGAGTATATTGGAACCGGTAAGCCAATTCTTGGATCTGTTGTTGAAGGAACTGCTAAATCTACTCTGCTAGAATATGGTGCTTCTTTCATAACCAAACCCGATGATATTCAAGAAATCAAAAACACAATAATATTTATTCATGAATTATACTTGAAGAAAAATTTACCAACACCGAATAAGGACTTTATACAAAAACATGATAGAATAAAATTAACCGAAGAACTTACAAAGGCATTTCAGTTTTATTTAAAGGCATAAATATGAGAATTGTATTAATTGGTTCTGGAGGAAGAGAACATGCATTAGCTGATAAAATTGCTGAAAGTAGAACTTGTAGTAAATTGTTTATACTTCCCGGCAATCCCGGTACAAAACAGGTTGGAGAAAATATTCCTATTGAGCAAAATGATCATTTGGGAATTGTGAATTTTTGTCTGGAGCAAAAAATAGATCTTGTGGTGATTGGTCCTGAAAAACCTTTGATTGATGGTTTAACGGATAAACTTCTCTGTAAAGGAATAAAAGTATTTGGTCCATCTTTAAGTGCAGCGCGCATTGAAGGTGAGAAATCATTTGCTAAAAACCTGATGAAAGAATTTAATATCCCAACAGCAGCTTTCGAACTGTTCAATAAAGAAAATTATGATGATGCTATAATCTATTTACATAAAGTAAGTTATCCAATAGTAATTAAAGCTGATGGTATAGCTGCTGGAAAAGGTGTAATAATAGCAGAAAGTTTTGAAGATGCTAGGGAGGCGTTAAAGGAATGTTTTGTAAATTCTTCATTTGGGAAAGCTGGTGATAAAGTTGTAATCGAGGAATATATGATAGGTCAAGAGGCATCATTATTTGCAATTACTGATGGTTCCGATTTTGTTTTACTACCTGCTGCTCAAGATCATAAAAGAATTTATGATGGTGATAAAGGTAAGAATACGGGGGGAATGGGAGCATACGCTCCAACTCCTTTTGTAACTGAACAAAATATTGAGTTGATCAAGCAAGAAATTATTAAACCAATATTGAAAGCAATAAGCGAGATGGGTAGTCCTTACATAGGTTGTCTTTACTGTGGATTAATGCTGACAAATAAGGGCCCAAAAGTAGTAGAATTTAATTGCCGTTTTGGAGATCCTGAAACTCAAGTTGTTTTGCCATTGTTGGATGGAAATTTTGTTGAACTTCTCTTTTCTGCAGCTAATGGGAAAATTAATAAAAGAGCAGTGAGTTATAATGGTGGTGCATCAGTATGCATCGTCGTTTCCTCAAAAGGCTACCCTGATAATTATGAGAAAGGATTTGAGATACATGGATTAAGCCAGATACCAAAACAAATAAAGGTCTTTCACGCTGGAACAAAAGAAATAAATGGAAAGATATTAACTAATGGGGGAAGGGTATTAGGTATTACTTCGTTTACTGAGAAGAATGACTTAGTTGAAGCAAAAAAAATAGCTTACGAACCTATAGCTAAAATTCATTTCGATGGAATGTACTACAGAAATGATATTTCTGATAAAGCTATACTTTACAAGAACTAAATCAGCCCGGGGGCCAATTCATCTTACGTCCACCAAGTAGATGCATGTGTAGATGATACACTTCCTGTCCTGCATCTGCTCCACAATTCAAGACTAATCTAAATCCTGTTTCGCTTATACCATAATCTTTTGCAATTTTATTTGCCGCATCATATAGTGAACCAAGAAGAGTCGAATGTTTGACTGAATTAATGTCTTTTGTGGTTTTGATTTCAGTGATTTTAGGAATGATCAAGACATGAACTGGTGCTTGCGGATGAATATCCTTAAAAGCTAGAACTTTGTCATTTTCAAATACAATTTCTGCGGGAATTTCTTTTCGAATAATCTTGGAAAAAATTGTTTCTCCCATGGCTATTCCTTTTCAATCTCATATTTCTTTAGTTTGTTATAAAGATGGCTGCGTTGAATACCGAGTATATCAGCGGTCTTGCTGATATTCCAGCCATTAGCATTTAACTGTTTAATTATAAAAGCTTTTTCAGCTTTCTCTTTGAATTCTTGAAAACTATTCGAAATGTTTAACAAATCATCAGCATTCGAACCTTGAGCTGGTATAAACATGGAAATATCCTTTTCATTTATTTCTGTTTTAGCAACCATAATTACAATACGCTCAACAACATTTTTTAGCTCACGAATATTTCCTTTCCAGGAAAGGGATTGAAGAACTTTTATCGCTGCGTCTGAATATTTCTTTTGTGCGAATTTATTTTTTTCGCAAATAATTTTTGAGAAGTACTCTACCAACAGAGGAATATCATCTTTACGTTCTCGAAGCGGCGGAATATGAATTGGGATGACATTTAGTCTGTGATAAAGGTCTTCGCGGAAGTTGCCTTTATTAATTTCTTCCATCAAATCTTTATTTGTTGCAGAAATAATTCTTACGTTGACATCAATCTTAGCATTACCGCCAACTCGTTCTATCTTTCCTTCCTCGATTGCGCGCAACACTTTAGCCTGTGCTTGAAGACTCATATCACCTATCTCATCAAGGAATAAGTTTCCACCGTCGGCTTGCTCAAATTTTCCAATATGCTGTTTTACGGCTCCGGTGAACGAACCTTTCTCATGACCGAATAATTCTGATTCAATTAGCTCGTGATGGATTGCAGCACAATTCACTTCAATAAATTCTTTATTAGATCGTAAACTTTGTCTATGTAATTCTTGCGCAACTAATTCTTTACCAGTTCCATTTTCACCTGTAATTAGAATACGCGCATCAGTTTTAGCAACACGTTGTATAGTTTCGTAAATAGTTTTGATTACAGTACTATTACCAATAATTTTTTCAGAAGTAAAGAGTTCCTTCTTAAGCTTTTTATTTTCTTTAACCAGACCTGCTTGTTCAACCGCATTTCGAACGCTGATCAAAAGTTTATCACGGTCAACCGGTTTTTCAAGAAAATCAAATGCGCCGAGCTTTGTAGATTTTACCGCATTCTCAACACTAGCATGTGCAGAGATCATTATTACTTTCAAATCAATTTCTTTTTCAAGAAGCCAGTTCAATACTTCAAAACCATTTTTGCCTGGCATTTGAATATCAAGTAAAAGTGTATCATAATTTCCATATTCGATCTTCTGTAATCCTTTATATGAATCCGTTGTATAGTCAACAAGATAATCTTCATATTCAAGGATCATCTTAATGCTTTCGCAAATTTCTCTTTCGTCATCAATTACTAAAATTGATTTCATGGGTAAATTCTTAAAATAAGTAGTTGATAAATCTTAAATGCCTCAGATGGTTTTGCATTTTTATCTTTTTTCACCATCTCTGCAAAAATTTCTCCCAGATGATTTGTAATCAAATCTCTTCTATCAAAACCACCTTGTAAAAAAAATTCCTGCTCGAAATACTCAACAAAGATACCGAGAAATTCAGACAAATTAAAAAAGCTAATATCATAATGAAGAAAAGCATTTGCAAAAAAATGTGCAAGCTTGTCTTTATCGCCAAAATCATTGGATGGGGAATCCATAAACAATTTCTTAGGCGTGTTTTTCAATTTCTCCTTAAAGATTTTTTCCGGAGGAGAAGGGAGCGGTACAGAAACATGAAAGCCGATAACTGGAAGTTTCATCAATATTTTGTTGTATGGTATTAAAGCGAACGTTAAACAAAAAAAGGTTTCGGAATAGTCGTCTTCAAAGAATACCAATGCTTTCTCATAAATGTGATCAACTGTTTCCAAATCATTATGAGCTTGAGAAAACAGCTTGTACTCTTCCGAAGTCATGTAATTTGTTATGAAGAATAATCCGCCGTAGAAAGATTTATCGTAATTTTTTTGAGCAACAGATTTTGAAGAGATCAAAGTCACGATTAAGAGCAAGAGCAGGAAATTATTTCTATAGAGTTGACTCACCTAATTCTATGTTTGTATTACACCCGGATTGAATCGGGGGATATGCGGATTATTGTTTGCGCATTCGATTGAATAAGAAATATATTCTCTGGTTGACGTCGGATCTATAATTTCATCAACCCACAAACGAGCCGCAGCGTGAAGCGGATTACTTGTTTCTTCGTAAGATTGGATTATTTCACTAAGTAATTTTTCTTTCTGTTCTTGCGTGAATTCTTTCCCGGATTTTTCCATTTGCTTTAGTCTAATATCAAGAAGCACAGAACTTGCTTGTGCACCGCCCATTACAGAAATTTTTGCATTAGGATAAGCAAAAATAAAACGCGGATCGTAAGCTTTACCGCACATTGCATAATTGCCGGCACCGTAACTGTTGCCGATTATAATTGTAATTTTTGGTACAACTGAATTCGCGACAGCATTTACCATCTTTGCACCGTCTTTAATAATTCCTCCATGTTCGGCTTTACTTCCAACCATAAATCCGGTTACGTCTTGTAAAAATATTAATGGAATTTTTTTCTGATTGCAATTCATAATGAATCGCGTTGCTTTGTCTGCACTATCGGAATAGATTACTCCGCCGATTTGCATCTCACCTCTTTCGGTTTTCACAACACTGCGTTGATTGGCTACAATCCCAACTGCCCAGCCGTCAATTCTTGCATAAGCAGTTATCAAACTTTTTCCATATCCGGATTTGTATTCATCTATTTCGGAATCATCAACAATTCTTGCAAGCAATTCGTAAGTATCATAAGGTTTTGCGCCGTCTTCAGGAATCAATCCGTAAATTTCCTTATTATCAAATTTCGGTGGAATTGAATCTGCACGATCGAATCCGGCTTTATCATGTTTGCCATACTTACTTACTAATTTTCTAATTTGAAGAATACATTCATCATCATTCTTCATTATGTAATCGGTTACGCCGGAAATATTTGATTGCACACGGGCACCACCAAGATTTTCATTTGCAACTTCTTCACCAATTGCCGCTTTAACTAAATGTGCACCGGCAAGAAAAACAGATCCTTCGCCCTCAACTATCAATGCTTCATCACTCATTATAGGTAGATAAGCGCCGCCGGCTACGCATGGACCCATAATGGCAGATGTTTGTGGAATTCCCATCGAAGACATAACTGCATTGTTGCGGAAGATCCTTCCAAAATGTTCTTTATCCGGGAATATATCTTCTTGAAGAGGAAGAAATACGCCTGCACTATCAACAAGATAAATTATTGGAAGCCGGTTTTCGATTGCAATTTCCTGAGCTCGTAAATTTTTCTTTGCAGTAATTGGAAACCATGCACCGGCTTTTACCGTAGCATCGTTTGCAACAATTACAAAATTCCTTCCGTTAATTTTTCCAATACCGAAAATTGTTCCGCTGCTTGGTGCACCCCCGTATTCTTTATACATTTCAGAAGCAGCAAAGGTATTTAGTTCAAAGAAAGTTGAATCTTTATCAATAAGTTTTTCAATTCTTTCGCGGGCAGTAAGCTTTCCTTTTTCATGCTGTTTATCAATGGCACTTTTGCCGCCGCCGAGTTTAATAGTTTCTCTTACAGCATTTATTTTTCTGATCAGATTTTTGTGGTAATCTTCTCTGCGGAGAAAAGACTCGTTCTTGTTTATTTGTGAACCTATTTGTGCCATAACAATTTTATTTTAGTCTGTTAATAAAGATCTAGCAATTACAATTCGTTGAACTTCGGATGTCCCTTCGCCAATAGTTAAAAGTTTTACATCACGATAAAATTTTTCTACAGGATAATCTTTTGTAAATCCGTATCCGCCGAGAATCTGTACTGCTTCATTGGAAGCGCGCGTTGCAATTTCGCTTGCAAAGAGTTTTGCTTTGGATGCAATCTCGAGAATATCTTTTTTCTCATCTTTCATTCTAGCTGCTTTGAATGTCATCAATCGAGCAGCTTCAATATCAGTTGCAATATCGGCAAGCTTAAATTGTGTTGCTTGAAATTCCGAAAGACTTTTACCAAATTGTTTACGTTCTTTAGAGTAGGCGAGAGCAGCCTCAAGACAACCTTGAGCTAATCCAATACTTAAAGCGGCAATTGAGATTCTTCCGCCTTCAAGAATTTTCATTGCTTGTGTAAACCCCTCACCCTCATTTCCAATCAAATTATCTTCATTCACACGGCAATTTTCAAAAATTAATTGTGTCGTTTCACTTGCACGCATACCAAGTTTATTTTCTTTTTTACCTGTATGAAATCCTTCAGTTCCTTTTTCAATAATGAAAGCCGAAATTCCTTTTTTCTTTTTTTCTTTATCAGTAATTGCCATTATAACTGCAGTCTCACCTGACTTTCCGTGAGTTATAAATGCCTTAGTTCCGTTAAGTACAAAATATTTTCCGTCTTTCACTGCTGTTGTTTGCATCGCGCCTGCATCACTGCCGGATGAGGGTTCGGTCAGTCCCCAAGCGCCGATTTTTCTTCCGCTTGCAAGATCGGGCAAATATTTTTTTCTAAGTTCTTCATTCGCAAAAACATTAATATGATTTGTGCACAAACCGTTATGTGCCGCAACTGATAAAGATATTGAAGGGTCTATTCTTGCCAGTTCTTCAACAACTAATGCATACTCAACATAGCCAAGTCCGGCTCCACCAAATTGTTCGGGGACTAATATTCCTAGAAATCCTAAATCACCAAGCTGGTGCATTATATCAATCGGGAATTCCTGGCTCTCGTCAAATTCCATCACGCGCGATTTAATTTTATCTTCGGCAAAATTTCTGATCGTTTCTTTTATTGCAAGCTGATTTTCATCGAACTCAATAAAAAATTTATTTTCTAAATTTGTCTCGACCATAACAACCTATTTTTTTAGTGAGGTTTTAAAATCATTAAATAATATTTCAGCAATTTGATATGGAGAAGTTTTTCCTTCAACAACTTTTGAAAGGGAAGCTTGAAGACTTTCGGCCCGTTTCTCTTTCCAAAATTCATCTTTCAACAAATATTCAACAATTTCTTTAATTCGTTCTTTATAATTTTTTTCACGGTTTTGTTTTAGTAATCCATTGAGTTCTAAAAATTGTTGATGCTTTGAAATCTCATCTGCAATTTCTTTTGTACCCGTGTTTTCCGAAGCAACTGTCTTGATAATATTCGGTAACCAACTTTTTTCTGTATGATCACGCATCATTAAAATAGTTTTGAGAGCACTCATTGCGCTATCAGCACCTGGACGATCGCTTTTATTAAGTACAAAAAAATCGGCTATCTCCATTAATCCGGCTTTCATTGCTTGTATTGAATCACCGGACTCCGGTACGAGAACAACGATTGTTGTATCGGCAGCTTTGGCAACATCAAGCTCTGATTGCCCAACACCAACAGTTTCAAAAATAATTATGTTGTAACCTGCTGCATCTAAAACATCTGCCGCATCAATTGTTTTTTTGCTAAGTCCTCCAAGACTGCCGCGCGTTGCCATACTTCTTATAAAAACATTATCATCGCAACCGACTTCGCTCATTCGCACTCTATCACCAAGCAGCGCTCCACCTGTAAACGGACTTGTAGGGTCAACTGCAATGATTCCAACTTTTTTATTCTTCGTTCTGTAAAATTTAGTCAGTTGATTTGTTAAAGTGGATTTACCTGCGCCGGGAGGACCGGTTATACCAATGCGATAAGCATTACCGATATTTTTGTGAAGATCCTTAAGCAATTCAGTTGAATGCGAATTACCGGATTCAATAATTGTTATTGCCCTTGAAATTGCACGTTTATCGTTCTTAAAAATTCTTTCAACAAAATTTTCTGATCTCATCCCAAATTCTATTTGTATAAACTATGTATAGAAATATATTCTTTTACTTTTGATGGAACAAGATAATCAATTGATGCACCATTTTTTACACGTTCGCGGATTTCTGTTGATGAAATATCAATCAATGCTGTTTCTAAAAGTATTGCCGAGTCAAAATATTTGTTATGCTTAACCGGAATGTTATCTATTTCACGTTTCATAACTATAACCTTAGCAAGCTTAAGAATATCATCAGGACGAAACCATTTATCAAAAACAATTAAATTATCAAAACCTATTATAAGTTCTAACTGATCATAAGTTTTTTTTAATTCCAACAAAGTATTATAAGTAAAAGAAACATCTCCTTTGCGGATTTCATAATCGGAAAATTCGAAATACGGATATTGTTCGGTTGCTAACTTTACCATATTCAGACGATGAATATCGTCTGTTGGCTTCTGATCTGTTTTGTGTGGCGAAATATGACAGGGAACGAAAATAATTTTTTCGAGATTCCTTTTTTCCAGAACATCGTAAGAAGTTATCAGATGTCCCAAATGAATTGGGTCGAACGACCCGCCTAATATTCCAACTGGTTTCATTTATACATGTATAAAATTATTTGCCAAAAGCGATCTGACTGCTGCTCGATTATTTTCAATTTCCGATGAGTAATACAATTTATTTAAATCTTTTGCTTTCTTGAATAAATCTTTATTGAGAGCAAGACGTATCGCAAATCTTGAATATAATTTTCTGATTCGTTCGTCTATCCAGCCTTTTCTAAATCTTAAATGACTACTTAATATTTTTATATGTTCTTTGGGAATCAAACCTAACAAACTTTCTTCTGATAATTCTCGCTCGATAATTTCCTTTTCATTATTAACAGATAATCTAAAAACAAATATGAAAAAGAGAATCAAAAAAATCATGAATAAAAATCCGTATAAATAAGTATCGGAAAAACTAACGGCGGTATTCCACATAAAATGTATAAATATTGCAATTAGTAATCCGGCTAAAGGTAAAATATTTTTACCGAATTTAGACGAGAACTTTGCAAGTGCAAGAAGAGCTCCTAAGGTTCCTGTTGAGATGCAATGCATAAGTGCGGAGAACAATGACCTAATTATTACAAGATAAATCCAGTTTAATGGTGTATCGCCATAAGTTAAAAAGTACAGAAAATTTTCTGTCATGCCGAATCCAAGACCAATTACGCCTCCATACAATAAGCCGTCAGTAATATTGTCGAATTTTTTTGAATTAACTGTGTAAAGTAAAAACGCGCCTTTTGCAATTTCCTCACTAAGCGGTGCGAAAATTATTGTCTGAATTAACTTAGATAATTCGGAGGTTGAGCCAATAATTCCTGTTAAATATCCAAGCAGTAAACTTCCGCTTATTCCAAATATTATTGCACCAAACGCTCCCCATAGAAAATGAACCAATACAAAAAGTAAAGGTTCTCTATCATACTTATCCATCCTCCATAGAATGATAAGATAGACGGACATAGGAAAGACTGAAGCAATAAATGATGAAATTAACGACATTAATTCACACTCTGCATTTTTTATACAAAATAAAGGAATTCTTGATTATAAAGGATCGGCTGTATATATTTTGACCCAATTTTTCCATGTTCTTCAAATGATAATAAAATATACTAATTTTTCGGACGGTATTCACAGTTTTCATCTTTCAGAATCCGTTAAAAATTTGGGTCTGGAAGAATTGTTCTTTGGAAATGCTGATGTTGAATGCAGAATGGACAAATCACCGCATCAAATAGTATTAAATTGTGATTTGACCGTACATTCTAAAATGATTTGTGATAGGTGTGCGAAAGATTTAGAAACTAAACTCACTAATCATTTCCAAATTAGTTACATTTTCAGTCGTGATTTATACGAAACTGACGAATACAACGTAAAATACCTATCACCGGAAGATGATAAGATTAATATCCGGAACGATGTTTATGAATATGCTGAGCTTGCTTTACCAATGAAACGTTTATGTAAAGATGATTGTAAAGGATTGTGTCCTCATTGCGGAATAAATTTAAATGAAAAACAATGTAATTGTAAAATTGAAATAACCCATGATGTATGGGAACCATTAAAACAACTTAAAGGTAAATTTAATAACTAAACAAAACAGGTTATACGATGCCAAATCCGAAACGTAAGATGTCTAAGAGCAGAAGAGATAAACGCAGAACGCATTACAAAGCCACTGTTCCTTCCTTAAGCCGCTGCTCAAATTGTGGTGAAATTAAATTGAACCATAGAGCATGCCCGAACTGCGGTTATTATGCCGGCAGATCTATGTTTGTACCAGAATCGTAACAATCAATCTCTTAGATGACAGAAATTAAATTAGAAAAATGTAAAATTGCACTTGATGCTATGGGGGGCGACTATGCCCCTAAGCATGAAATACTCGGTGCTGTTGCTGCAATGAAGGAAGACAATAATTTCGATTTGTTACTTGTCGGCGATAAAGAAAAAATATTGAAAGTTGCACGTGAAGAAAATATCAATATAGATGAAAAAATAATTTATCACTCTTCACAAATAATTGAAATGGTTGATAAACCCGTTGATGCAATAAAATCAAAACCAAATTCATCTTTGGTAATAGGTGCAAGATTAGTTAAGGAGAAAAAAGCACACGCATTTGTAAGTGCAGGAAATACCGGTGCTATGATGGCTGCATCAACCTTGATTATGGGAAGAATTGAGGGAGTTGGTCGGCCGACTATTGGTGCTTCATTTCCTACAACATCTGGAAATAAAAAATGTACAGTTTTCGATGCCGGCGCAAGCGTTGACAGTAAACCTCAGCATTTATTTGAATATGCTGTCCTCGGTACAATTTTCGCAAAAGAAATGTACGGTGTTCAAAATCCGGCGATAGGTTTGTTAAATGTTGGTGAAGAAGAATCGAAAGGGAATGAACTTACATTTGCTACTCAAAAATTATTAAAAGATTCAAAATTAAATTTTCACGGAAATGTTGAAGGAAGAGATATTCTAAAAGGAACAGTTGATGTTGTAGTTTGTGACGGCTTTGTTGGAAATATAATTTTGAAATTCGGCGAAAGTGTTCTAACACTTTTAAGAACTAGAATTAGAAATTATGCCGATAAAGGACTAATCAATAAGATAAAAGCTTTAGTTGTAAAATCAGTTTTAAAAGCTTCGTTAAGCGATATGGATTACCAAACACACGGCGGAGTTCCTTTATTAGGTGTTAATGGAATCAGCATCATCGGTCACGGCTCAAGTTCTCCGTTAGCAATTAAGAATATGATACTCCGCGCAAAAGAAATGTACGATAAAAACTTAATCAAAAAATTTGAGGAAGCGTTAAAAACTTATGCAGTCACAAAATAAACGTAAAATAAATGCAGCAATTACCGGCGTTGGTATGTTTGTACCGGATAAAATTTTAGATAATAAATATTTTGAGAGCATTGTAGAAACAAACAACGAGTGGATCGTATCGCGCACCGGCATTCGTGAAAGAAGAGCAATGGAAAATGGTGCAACAAGCGATATGGCCATTAAAGCTTGTGAAGATCTTTTAAGAACTTCAAAAGTTAAAGCCGAAGATATTGATATAATTATTGTTGCTACTGTTACACCGGATATGTTTTTCCCTGCAACAGCATGCTTGGTTCAAGAAAAAATCGGTGCAACAAAAGCCTGGGGATTTGATTTATCTGCGGCTTGTTCTGGATTTTTATTTGCATTACAAACCGGTGCAAGCTTTATAGAAAGCGGGACCTATAAAAAAGTTATTGTAGTTGGATCAGATAAGATGACAGGCATTACAGATTACACCGATAGAAATAACTGTATTCTTTTCGGAGATGCTGCATCTGCCGTTTTATTAGAACCAACAAATGATTTGAACTATGGAATAAAAGATTCTTTGTTATATATAGACGGATCCGGTAAAGAAAGTTTATACATGAAGGGCGGCGGAAGTTTGAACCCTCCTTCACATGAAACCGTTGATAAGAAGATGCACTATATATATCAAGATGGGAAGGCAGTATTTAAAGTTGCAGTAAAAGGAATGGCAGACATTTCTTATGAGATAATGCAGAAAAATGGATTGAAAGGCGAAGATGTTGCATACCTGGTTCCCCATCAAGCAAACTTAAGAATTATTGATGCAACAGCTGAGAGAATGGGTATATCTAAAGATAAAGTAATGATCAACATTGATAGATACGGTAATACAACTGCAGCAACAATTCCTTCATGCCTAACAGAATATTACCGAGATGGAAAAATCAAAAAAGGAGATAACTTAATTCTTTCGGCATTTGGGGCTGGTTATACATGGGGTGCTATGTATTTAACCTGGAGTATAGACTAATTGGGAAAGAAAGCTTTCATATTTCCTGGACAAGGTTCTCAATATGTTGGAATGGCAAAAGATCTTTATGAGAATTCTGTTGAAGCCAAAGAAATGATACAAGTTGCTGAAGATGCTGCCGGAGTTGCTCTTTCACATATTATGTTTAATGGCCCTGAAGTAGCTCTAAAACAAACTGACATAACTCAGCCGGCAATTTTTGTTCATAGCGTTATTCTTGCAAGCATTATGAGAACATTAGAACCCGATATGGTAGCCGGGCATTCTTTAGGTGAATACTCTGCATTAGTAGCAGCAAAATCAATTCAATATTATGATGCTGTTGCTCTTGTTCGATTGCGGGGTAGCTCGATGTTAGAAGCCGGGGTAGAAAAACCGGGTACAATGGCAGCTGTCGTTGGTTTACATGCGGATGTTCTCGAAAAGATTTGTAATGAAGCTTCTGCAAAAGGAATTGTTCAGTGTGCAAACTTTAATTCACCCGGACAAATTGTTATCTCAGGCTCGGTTGAAGGTGTTCGTTCTGCGATGGAATTGGCAAAAACAAAAGGTGCTAAACTTGTAAAGGAATTAGTGGTAAGCGGTGCTTTCCATTCACCCTTAATGAATAGTGCTAAAGAAAGTTTAAAATTAAAATTGGATGTGACTCCTATTTATGATGCTAAGGTACCGGTTTATGCAAATGTAACTGCTCGACCGGTAACAAAGAACAATGAAATCAAAAATTTACTTTATCAGCAATTAGATCACCCGGTTAGATGGGAAGAGACACTTACAAATATGATAAATGATGGTGCTGATGAATTTTACGAAATAGGTCCGGGTAAAGTGTTACAAGGACTGACAAAGCGAATTAATCCTGATGTTAAAATATTTGGCATAGATAAATATTCCGATGTTGAAAGGTATCTTTAATGCAGACAAAGTTTGAAAGAATAATTAACGGAATGTATATAGATCCTCTGATCTTTACGCAAAAATTTGTTAAGGGATGCGATGTTTGTATATGTTCCGGCGAGTGCTGTTACTATGGAGTATATGTTGATAAAAAGGAATATGAAAATATCGTATCGGAAAAAGACAAGATCATTAAATATATGGATGATTCTCAGACCAAAAATTTTGATAAATGGTTTGAAGAGCCGCAAGCTGATAATGATTTCCCATCGGGGATAGCTGTTGGTACTGAAGTTCACAATGAAAAATGTGTTTTTCTTGATAAACAAGGTTTCTGTACGCTTCAAAAAATGGCTGTTGCAGAAGGAGAATTCAAGTGGAAATATAAACCGCTATATTGTATATTATTTCCATTAGTAATCTCGGAAGGCGTCTTAACTGTTGATGAAGAGCATTTAAGCGATATGCATTATTGCAGTAAGTCCGTCAACCAAATTTCAACAGTATATGATTGCTGCAAGAATGAACTTAAGTTCTTACTTGGTGAGAAAGGTTTTGAGGAATTAGATCTTTATCGTAAAGAATATTTTGACAAAATAGAAATTAACGGATCAGAGATTGAAGCTGCTTAACAAGAAAGCTATAGTTACCGGCGGAACTCGCGGTATTGGGAAAGGAATAGTTAAAGAATTAGCGCAAAATGGTTGCAGCGTTGTATTTACATATTTTAGTTCAGATGAATCTGCACGTGCAATCGAAAAGGAATTAACTTCTGATTCGGTGAAAGTTTTCGGATTTAAAGCAGATGCTGCTTCATTTTCTTCTGCTGAGGAAACGATTAAGTTTACTATTGAAAAGTTGGGCGGCATTGATATTTTAGTGAATAATGCAGGAAGAACAAAAGATACTTTAATGCTTAGAATGACCGAACAAGATTTCGATTCAATTATTAATGCGAACCTGAAAAGTGTTTTTAATTATACTAAAGCTGTTTTGAAGACTATGATTGGTCAACGTTTCGGAAAAATAATTAATATTAGTTCGGTAGTTGGTATTGTTGGAAATCCCGGACAGGCAAACTATGTCGCTTCAAAAGCCGGCGTAATAGGTTTAACTAAATCGAATGCAAAGGAATTAGCATCTAGAAATATAAATGTTAATGCTGTAGCACCGGGTTTTATAGAAACCGACATGACTGATAAATTAAATGACCAACAGAGGGAAGCGATTTTAACTAATATTCCAATTAAGAGACTTGGCAGACCGGAAGATGTTGCTAAGGCTGTTGTCTTTCTTGCAAGCAGTGAATCAGATTATATCACCGGGCAAGTCTTAACCGTTGACGGTGGAATGGTAATGTAATTTTTCCAAATAATTATTAATTCAACAATAAAAAGGAGCTAAGATGGACGTTGAAGTAAAAGTAAAAGAAATCATTATGGATAAACTCGGTGTAGAAGAATCACAGGTAGTTCCGGGTGCTTCATTCACAAACGACTTAGGTGCAGATTCCCTGGATATAGTAGAACTTGTTATGGGTTTCGAGTCTGCTTTTGATATTTCAATTCCAGATGAAGATGCTGAAAAAATTTCCACTGTTGGCGATGCTACAAAGTATTTGAAAGAAAAATTAGGTAAATAAATTTAATTAAGACCACGGAGTTGATCTGTGGTCTTTCTTTAATCCATCCTTTAAATCCTAAAAATAGGGATCGTATATGAGCATGAAAAGAGTTGTTGTGACCGGTATTGGTGCCTTAACCCCGATTGGCAATAGCGCTCAGGAATTTTGGGCTGGACTTATCTCCGGAAAAAACGGAGTCGGTCCAATTACAAAATTTGATCCTGCTGCTTTCACAACAAAATTTGCTTGTGAAGTGAAAAATTTTGATGCCCTAACGTATATTGATAAAAAAGAACTCAGAAGGATGGATCCATTTACCCATTATTCACTTTCAACTGCTGCTATGGCTATTGAGGATTCTAAATTAGACCTTTCCAAAATTAATCTTGAAAGAGCTGGTGTAATTTACGGAAGCGGTATCGGCGGAATGGTAACCTGGGAAGAAGAACATACTGCATACATGAACGGCGGAGCTAAAAGAGTCAGTCCGTTCTTTGTCCCTAAAATGATTGCTGATATAGCAGCCGGACAAATTTCAATCAAATATGGTTTGAAGGGACCGAACTACGCTACAACATCAGCATGTGCAACTTCATCACATGCTATTGCAGATGCATTTATTTTAATTCAACGCGGTTCAGCAGAAATTATGGTGACCGGAGGAGCTGAAGCTGCAATAACTCCTATGTCAATTGCCGGATTCAATGCTGCCCGCGCACTTTCAACATGGAATGACCGTATGATGGAAGCATCACGTCCATTCGATAAAGACAGAAATGGATTTGTTATGGGTGAAGGTTCGGGTACTATTGTATTAGAGGAACTAGAACACGCACTTAAACGCGGTGCAACAATATACGGAGAAGTTGTCGGTATCGGTTTAACCGGAGATGCTTACCATGTAACTGCGCCGCCACCGGGCGGAGAAGGTGCCGTGCGTTCTATGAAAGAATGCTTGAAAGATGCCGGCGTTGCACCAACTGTAGTTGATTATATAAATGCTCACGGTACTTCAACAGAGCTAAATGATCTTAATGAAACTCTTGCTATCAAATCGGTTTTCGGTGACCATGCTAATAAACTTGCCGTCAGTTCAACAAAATCTATGACGGGGCATTTATTAGGTGCAGCCGGTGCTATTGAAGCAATCGCATCTTTGCTTGCAATTAAAAACAGTATTATTCCACCAACAATTAATCATGAAGCAGCTACACCTGAAATGAATTTAAATTACACTCCTAAAGTTGCTGTTAAGAAAGATATCAATTATGCTTTAAGCAATACATTTGGTTTTGGCGGACACAATGCTTCCTTACTATTTAAAAAGTTTGTAGGATGATTTTTTGTTTGGAAAACTGTTAGATAGGTTTTTCTTTTTTCAAAGAAGAAAATATTTTATTGATCCTGAACTCAGAACCAGATTTCAGAAAAATTATACAATCCTAAAAAAAATACTCGGTTTTACTCCTCGTAATAAATCCTATTTTATCAAAGCATTAACACATAGTTCTTATCTTGAATTATATCCTGAACTTTCTAAAAATAATGAGCGCCTGGAATTTTTAGGCGATTCTGTTTTAAGTATGATCGTTGCTAATCATCTTTTTGAAAATTACAAGAATGAGGAAGAAGGATTTCTTACAAAATCTCGTGCGGCTCTTGTGAACCGTGAACACTTGTATGTAACAGCTCAGGAAATTGGCCTCAGCAAAATTATTTTTTACAATGAAAAATACTTGCGGGATTCGTTGGAAGGAATGCAGACAATCTACGCAGACGGACTTGAAGCTTTGATTGGTGCAATTTATTTAGATCAAGGTTTAAGTATGACTAAAGAGTTTGTGATTGAACGGATAATTAAACCCTATGAAGTGGATGAAAATTTTTTGGTTGATACAAACTACAAGGGACAATTGCTGGAATATGCTCATCAAAAAAAACTTGGACAACCGAAATACATTATACGATCCGAAGAAGGGCCTCCACACAAAAAAGAATTTATAATTGATGTTTTCTTAGGCGATGATTTATTTGGGACAGGAAGCGGTAAAAATAAAAAAGCAGCTGAACAGGAAGCTTCAAAATTCGCTCTTCAAAAACTTAAAGCAAAAGTTGAATAGCTATTAGCTATGAGAATATTTATTTAAATTGTCATTGCGAGCTCGACTCTTCGGCAATCTTATAACTTCTTGCAATGACAAAAGTTAGTATGAATCAGTAACAATGAAAACATAAATGAGAGAACGAAATGAATATTGATCACAATATTTTAGGCGCAATTGGGAATACATCTTTAGTGCGGCTGCGCAAAGTTGTTCCTCAAAATTGTGCAAAAATTTTTGTTAAACTTGAATGGGAAAATCCAACCGGTAGTATGAAAGACCGTACGGCACTTGCTATGATTTCAAAAGCTGAGGAAGACGGACGACTGAAGCCCGGTGATACTATTATAGAGTACACAGGCGGAAGTACAGGCATATCACTTGCATTAATTTGTGTTGCAAAAGGTTACCGTATTCATATAATTACTTCCGACGCTTTTAGTAAGGATAAGCTGAATCAAATGACGGCTTATGGTGCCGAACTTACTTTGATACCAAGTGAAGACGGACTTACTACAAAGAAATTAATTTTAGAAATGATTGAAGCCGCAAGAGAATTTAGTAAGCAGCCTCACACGTACTGGACAAACCAACTTAGCAATCTTGATAGTATTACCGGCTATTATCCACTTGGTGAAGAAATCTGGAATCAAACGAATGGGGAAGTTGGTGTTTTTATTCAAAGTGTTGGTACTGCAGCTTCACTGCGTGGTACGGCAACTGTGTTGAAGAAACGCAATCCAAAAATTAAAATGATTGCAGTTGAACCTGGCGAATCAGCAGTATTATCCGGCGGACAACCCGGATCTCATAAAATTGAAGGAGTTGGAATTGGCTATACTCCGCCGCTTTGGGATCCAAGTCTTGTTGATGAAATTATTTCTGTAAAGACAGAAGACGCTAAAGAAATGGCAAGGCGTTTAGCACGCGAGGAAGGACTTTTTGCCGGAACGTCATCTGGTGCAAATGTAATTGCGGCAATTAAAGTTGCAGAACGGTTAGGTCCCGGTGCTAAAATAGTTACGTTGATGGTTGACTCCGGTCTAAAATATCTTAGCACGGATGTTTACAAGAAATAGAATGTACTGCGGAGGATTTATGAAAAGTACTATATTAATTTATTTTCTTACTTCATTATTAATATTAGCACAGCAAGAAGCAGTAACTAAAGACGGTAAAAGGGTGTTACTAAATAATGATGGTACTTGGCAATATGCTGCTGAGACCGCTGTAAATAAAAATTCGACTATAAGTATTCCGGAGAAACGTAATTTTAATCATCCGATTTTTTCCGAAGATCCTAATTCACTATTTCAATTTGAAATCAAATATGATAAGGAAAAAGATAATTCGACAGTTTCACTCAATATTAAACTGAGCCAAATTGTTGAAGATTTAACTATTGGTTCTTTCTTTTCTTACGGCGGGAAAAATTTAATCACTCCAGCAACCGTATCTCTACGGTTTGTTTCAAGATCTGAAGATTGGAATTATTTACGCAATTCAGAACTTGTTTTTTTTGTAGATGGTAGAAGAATTGATCTTGGACAAATGAAACGCAGTAGTAGTGTCAGAACAGGGTACGTTCTTGAATTCTTATCAATAACTATTCCGCTAAATACTTTTTTGGAAATTTTTAATGGGAAAGCTGTAGAAGCAAAACTGTTTACAACAACATTTAAATTCACTGAAGAACAGTTAGAAGCATTCCGTGATTATGCAAGTAGAATGCAGTAACACTCTGAGCCATTAGTCTTTAGCTTTTAGTGCGTCTCACATTTGCGAGAGTGAAGCGGGCTAAGAACTAATAGCTGATGATTGCTGACAGCCACAAGATTTTCCTTTTGAGTAATTGCTTTTTTTAGTGATAAGTAGTAATAAATTTTCATAACAAAAATAGGAAACAATAAGATGAGCATAGATTCTCAATTACAACATAGTCGTAGACTAATACGATATGGAATTTGGTTGTTTTTATTGGGATTGATAACGGGATTTTTAATCCCAGCAATGCAAAATCCGCGGATGGGGCTATCAAGCCACCTCGAAGGTACAATGAATGGAATGCTATTAATTATTTTCGGGTTAATATGGCCAAAATTAAATCTGTCAAATAAACTGCTCAATTTTGGATATGCGATTTCACTATTTGGTACATTTACAAACTGGGGGACAACATTGCTTGCGGGAATTTGGGGAGCTGGTGCCGAAATGATGCCCTTTGCCGGAGGAGATTTTAGAGCCCCAGTTTGGCAAGAAGTAATTATCAAATTTGGTTTAATTTCTTTGTCATTATCAATGCTTGTTGCTTGTGGATTGTTACTTTGGGGCTTGAGAGGAAAAGCTTCTGAAAACTCGCACCACTGAATGGCCAGAAATACAAATTGGAAATGATAAAACTTTCTTTGGGTTGCAAATGTTTATCAATCAGTTATTGCAGAATTGAATCTGACAATCAATAAGAACAGTTATATTAGAGATAGCCAATTATTCATCTATTTTCCCACCTCCCAATTTTCATCTTTTACTTATATTTGAGAACAAAAATTTCACTTTTTACTAATAAAATTAATAAGAGAATCATTTATGAATAATTTTGAGTTTTATGATAAGTTCGTTGACCGCCACGTTGGTCCAAATGAAGAAGAAATTTCTAAAATGTTATCTGCAATTGGTGTTTCATCGCTTGATGAGTTAATTGATAAAACCGTTCCCGCATCAATAAGATTAAAAGAAAAATTGCGACTCGACCCGCCGCAATCCGAATTTGAATTTATGAATCACCTAAAACAAATTGCCGACAAGAACAAAGTTTTTAAGAATTACATCGGACTCGGATACTATCCAACAATAACTCCCGGAGTTATAAAAAGAAATATCTTAGAAAATCCGGGCTGGTACACGCAATATACTCCATACCAGGCAGAAATATCTCAAGGCAGACTTGAAGCTCTGTTAAATTTTCAAACTATGATAATTGATCTGACTGCAATGCCGATAGCAAACGCATCGTTGCTTGATGAAGCAACCGCCGCCGCCGAAGCAATGACTATGTTCTACTCGTTACGCAAGTCTGTAAAGAAGAACGCAAATGTATTCTGGGTTTCGGAGGAAGTTTTCCCTCAAACAATTGATGTTCTTAAAACACGCTGCGAACCGTTGGGAATTAAATTAAGAATCGGTAATCATAAAAATTTAGAGCTCACGGATGATATCTACGGAATCCTTGTCCAATATCCGTCTGCAGACGGTGAAGTTCACGATTACACGGAGTTATTCAAACAAGCAGAAGCAAAATCCATTCTTAAAGCTGTTTCGGCAGATCTTTTATCGCTTGCATTATTAACACCACCCGGAGAATTTGGTGCTGATGTTGTTCTTGGTTCAACTCAGCGCTTCGGTGTACCGATGGGATTCGGCGGTCCGCATGCAGCTTACTTTGCAACAAAGGAAGAATACAAAAGACAAATTCCAGGAAGAATAATCGGCGTCTCTGTAGATGCAAAAGGAAGACGCGCACTGCGTATGGCTTTGCAAACACGCGAACAGCACATCAAACGTGAGAACGCTACAAGTAACATTTGTACTGCTCAAGTTCTTCTTGCTATCACGGCGGGAATGTATGCAGTTTATCATGGACCGAAAGGAATAAAAGCAATTGCCGAACGGATACATAATTTAACTTCATTGTTGGATCAGTCTCTTAAAAGTATAGGAATCAATCAAACGATTGAAAATTATTTTGATACTTTGAAAGTTGAATTAAATTCGTCTATCGAAGTAGAAAATGTAAAATCTGAAGCAATAAAAAATGAAATTAATTTCAGATACATTTCTAAAAAAGAAATCGGTATTTCTCTTTCCGAACAAACAACTGTTAATGATGTTGATCAGATTGTAGCAATATTTTCAAATGCACTTAGCAAAAAAATTAATACAGTACCTCAAATTGAAAATCATAAATCATTTAACCGTAAATCCGGTTATTTGACCCATCCGGTTTTTAATTCTTACTACTCGGAAACAGAAATGCTTCGCTATATAAAAGGATTGGAGAAGAAAGATCTTTCGCTTACAACCTCGATGATTCCACTCGGTTCATGTACTATGAAATTAAATGCATCAACGGAAATGTTCGGAATCGGCTGGCCTGAATTTGCGGATCTTCATCCGTTCGCTCCTTTAAATCAAGCGGAAGGATATTTGCAGATCATCAAAGAATTGGAAAATGATTTGGCAAAGATGACGGGATTCAATTCCGTTTCTCTTCAACCGAATTCAGGAGCGGCGGGCGAATACACAGGCTTGATGGTAATACGCGCTTATCATAAATCGCGCGGAGATAATCAACGCAATGTTGTTCTGATTCCATCTTCTGCACATGGAACAAATCCCGCAAGTGCAGTCATGGCCGGAGGTAAAGTTGTTGTTGTTAAATGCGATGATCATGGAAATATTGATATGACGGATTTGAAAGCAAAGGCAGAACAATTCAAAGAAAATCTTTCTGCATTAATGGTGACTTATCCGTCTACCCATGGAGTATTTGAAGAAGCGATAGTTGAAGCGTGCAAAATCATTCATCAAAACGGCGGATTGGTTTACATGGACGGCGCAAACTTAAATGCACAGCTCGGTTTAACTAGTCCGGGATATATCGGCGCGGATGTCTGCCATCTAAATCTTCATAAAACATTTTCTATTCCTCACGGGGGCGGTGGACCGGGAGTAGGACCGATAGCAGTTGCAAAACATTTATCGCCATTTCTCCCGGGGCATTCTTTTGCAAAAGTCGGCGGAGAGAAATCAATCACAGCAGTTGCATCGGCACCGTGGGGCAGTGCAAGTATTCTTGTTATTTCTTACGCTTACATAAAAATGATGGGTGCCGAAGGTTTAACTTACGCAACTAAAGCTGCAATTCTTAATGCAAATTATATTTCAGCAAGATTAAATAAATATTATCCGGTGCTCTATACAGGTAGTAATGGATTTGTCGCTCACGAACTGATTTTAGATTGCCATCAATTTAAAACATCATCTGGTATTGAGGTTGAAGATATCTCAAAAAGATTAATGGATTACGGATTTCATGCGCCTACCGTTTCTTTTCCTGTACATGGAACACTTATGATCGAACCAACGGAAAGTGAATCTTTGTATGAACTTAATCGTTTCTGTGATGTGATGATTTCGATTAGACAAGAAATTGAAGATATTGAAAAAGGGATTTCAAGCAAGGAAGATAATCCGTTAAAGAATTCTCCGCATACAGTTGAAGATGTTGTGAATGATGTTTGGAAACATTCCTATTCGCGTGAGACAGCGTCATTTCCGGACGCTCAAGTTAAACTAAATAAATTCTGGCCTAGTGTCGGAAGAGTTAACAATGCTTACGGTGATAGAAATTTGGTTTGCAGTTGTGTACCAATCAGTGAATACGCAAAGGAAAAAGTATAATGAACGATGAACAAGAGTTAAAAGAGATTCGCAAAATCCTTTCTGAAGCAAAAACTATTGCTGTAGTCGGTCTGTCTGATAATCCGGATAGAACGAGCAGACAGATAGCAGAATATCTTGTTGATAAAGGTTACAAGGTTGTTGGTGTAAATCCGAATATTAGCAAATCCGGTGAGATTGATGTTTATTCAAGTCTCACCGAAATTCCTTTTAAGATTGATATTGTTGATGTGTTTAGAAGATCCGAAACAATACCTGCATTAATTCCTGATGTGCTTAAGGTAAATCCTAAAACACTTTGGCTGCAAGAAGGTGTTAGAAACGATATTGCAGTAAAACCTGTTATTGAAAAAGGAATCTGCACTATTCAGGATAAATGTATTGCTGTCTATTATAGTTTGTGTAAACCATTTCGTAAGAATTAGTTCCACTCAATGAAATTTCATTTTCAACCTAAATATTTTTTAGCCGTAATTTATTTTACGTTTTCCATTTCCGGCTATTCATTAGCTGTTGAAACGGATTCGCTTTCGATCGGAAATGATGAAACAGTAAAAATTGATTCTATTAGAATAGAAGGCAACGAGACAACAAAAGATTTTATCATTCTGCGTGAATTAACATTTCAAATAGGCGATAGTGTTTCAGGCAGGACGTTGCGTTTTAACCGCGAAAGAGTTTTCAGTCTCCGTCTTTTCAACCAGGTGGAATTTAAAATTGAAAAAGCTTCGAACAAAAATATTCTAGTAATACAATTAACTGAAAGCTGGTACTTATATCCGCTTCCGTTGCTCAGGATACAAGACGGTGATTTTAAGAAATCAACTTATGGTATAAATCTATCGTACAGAAATTTCCGCGGAAGAAACGAATCTTTGCGTGCGGCAATTGGATTCGGGTATGATCCCTTTTACTCGTTTAATTATGAAAATCCTGCTTTAAGTTATGAAGAGGGAATTGGTCTATTATTTTCTTTTGCGTATGTAAAGAGTACAAATAAAAGTGTAAATGCTAAATCAATCATAGGTGAAGATTTTGCAAATAAAATGTATCTCCAAAGTATTTCTCTGAGTAAAATCTTTAATCAATTCAATACTGGCTTTTTAACAGTTGGATTTAATTACATTGAGACGCCTTATTCCGTACTTGGCATTACAGCTTCAGGGAAAAGTATTGATAGAGTTCCTTTCGCCGGATTAAGTTATATATACGATTCACGCGATCTAAAACAATTTTCGGAAAATGGTTTATATACTTTTGTATCATTCTATCATAACGGCTTCTTGATAGATGGTATCAGCTATAATCAATTCAATATTGATTTTAGAGAGTACAGAAAAATAGTTAATGACTTTTCTGCTAAGTGGCGAGTGAAATATCAAACCGCATTCGGCAATATTGTACCTTACTATGATTATTCCTATTTGGGTTATTCAGACCATATACGCGGGCATCTGCATGATGTTCGTGAGGGCAAAAGTTTTATCTTAACTTCGCTTGAAGTGAGCCATCCTATTGTTAAGGAATGGAATTTTCATATTAAACTTCCTCTACTTCCCGAGAAACTTACATCTGCACGAATCGGCATTTATCTAACAAGTTTCTTTGATACCGGCGATGCATTTGATACGAACACAAAATTAGCAATTAAAAATTTTTATTACGGTTATGGTTTGGGAATTACTTTTTTGTTCTTACCTTATAACGCTTTTAGATTAGAATATGCAATTAATGAGAACGGACAAGGAGAATTTGTAATTGGGACAGGATTTTCTTTCTGATGTAGAACTTTTCTACACTTCTCATTCAATAATTGATGATGTTATTTTGATTGACGGAGAAGAAGCACACCATATTACACACGTAATGCGCCACTTTAAGGAGGATACTATTCACATAACTGACGGCAACGGTTCAATATATAAATCGGTTATTTCGGAAATCGGTAAAAGAAATGTTCTAGCTAAAGTAATTGAAAAAATCCGGTATGAAAATAAATTCAGTGACACAACTTTCTGTATTCCAAGATTAAGAAATACAGACCGTTTGGAATTTGCTTTGGAAAAATGTGTTGAGTTAGGGATTACAAACTTTATCGTGTTCGATTCCATACGATCAGTTGCAAAAGGTGAGAAGATTGAACGCTGGCAAAAAATTATACTTTCTGCAATGAAACAATCACTCCGCGCTTGGCTGCCGGAAATATCTTATGCAAAAAATATAGCAGAAATTTTCAAACAAGATGGAACGAAAATTCTTTTCGATCAGAATGCAACACAAACATTTCGACAATTCTTTTCCACTAATCACCAAACACTAACAACTAATCACTTTTTCTTATTCGGTCCAGAAGGGGGATTCACTGAAGACGAATTGAGAATCGCGAATTTAGAATTGAAAATTAAGTTAACGGACAACAGGCTTAGAAGTGAAACTGCAATTATAACTGCTGCATCTATACTTACAACAACTCAATAGTTTTTTTGATCAACCTTTCGAAATCTTTTTTAACCATCTCCGCAGTTTCCATAACTTCTTGATGAGTTAATTTATTTGGTGATAAACCTGCTGCAAAATTTGTAATGCAAGAAACAGAGGCAACTTCTAGGCCGACTGAAGCAGAATAATACGCTTCGTGAACAGTTGACATTCCGACCGCGTCACCCCCAAATTTTTGGATCATTTTTATTTCTGCTGCAGTTTCATAGCTCGGTCCCTTGGTTAGCCAATAAACACCCTGGCGCAAAGATATTTTTTCTTCTAGAGCCGCATTTATAATTTTATTATTCATTTCGGAGGAGGGAAAATCCAAAAAAGAATTTTTCTGTTTGATATTTGCTAAACCGATTAGTCCGGTCAATTCGGATTTAATGTTAATACCATTAAAAGAAATTGCCAGCATAAGATCGCCGGGCTTAAAATTAGGATTAACTCCTCCGGCTGCATTTGTTAGAATTATTTTTTTGCAATTCAATTTAAAAGCAATATGTTCAGGCAAAACTAATTGCGATAAAGCATATCCCTCATAAAAATGAATTCTGCCTTGAACAATTAATAATTTCTTACCGCCATAATTAGAAAAATGAAGATAACCTTGATGACCTTGAACTGTTGACTTAGGATAATTAGGAATAGAGGTTGTAGATATTGATTTAACGGTTTCGACTTTGTCGGCAAAATCTCCGAGTCCGCTTCCGAGAACAATACACATTTCCGGTTCAAACGGAATTTGTTTTGCAACAGCTTCCACTGTTTCTCTATATTTAGCATTCATGTTTATCATTGGACAAGAATTCCCGCAAGTGTTGCTGTCATTAATGTAGCTAGCGTTCCGCCTAACACTGCTTTCAATCCTAACGCGGCAATATCTTTTTTTCTTGTCGGCGCCAGGGGACTTATGCCGCCGATCTGAATTGCAATTGAAGAGAAGTTCGCAAATCCGCATAAAGCATAAGTCGCCATCATCATTCCTTTTGCACTCATTCCGCCGGCTTTTATTATTGTTGTAAGATCTAAGTATGCAACAAATTCATTTAGTACAACTTTTGTTCCGATTAAACTTCCAAAATGAAATGCATCATTCCATGGAACGCCAATTCCAACTGCAAGATATCTTAATATAATTCCAAAAATTAATTGCATAGAAAGCGGTTGCCCGAATTGCGCTCTTAGATAGTTATTTATTCCGATAACATCACCTAGACTTGTAAAAATATAATTAAACATTGCAATCAAAGCGATGAAGGCGAGCAGCATACCTGCAACATTCAAAGCTAAATGCAATCCGTCACCGGCACCTGTGGCGGCAGCTTCAATAACGTTTGATGCATTTTTTTCTACTTTTAATTTTACAGTTCCGCGTGTAACCGGTTCTTCAGTTTCAGGATAAAGAATTTTTGCAATTACAAGAGAAGCAGGAGCAGCCATGCAGCTTGCGGCAAGTAATTGGATTGCAAACTTCACTTGAGCGTCCTGAATCGAAATTTTGTAGACTTCTGCAAAAGTCTGCCCTAGCATTTGAATGTAACTCGCCATTACTCCGCCGGCTATCGTTGCCATTCCGCCTATCATGATTGTAAGGATTTCTGAGTTTGTCATTTTTTCAATGTATGGTCTAATCAAAAGTGGAGCTTCGGTTTGTCCAACAAAAATATTTGCAGTGTTGGATAAAGATTCAGCACCGCTTGTTCCCAATAACTTTGCCATCACCCAAGCCATCCCTTTTACAACTAGTTGGAGAATTCCAAGGTAGTACAGTAATGAAGTAAGAGCGGATACAAAAATTATTGTCGGTAATACTTGAAAAGCAAAATAGAAACCTAAACTATCCGGACCGTTATTGATTGCTAACTTACCAAAAACAAATTCAGCTCCTTTCATAGTAAAGCCGAGTAAACTTACAATCGCAGTTCCCAACCAATTAATCGCATCTTTAGGCCAGCCAAGAAGGAAGAACCAGCTTCGCAGTGTTTCGCTGTGAATAATAAAAATTGCGAAGAGAACTTGAATTGTAATTCCGGTAGCAACAAGTTTCCAATTAATTCTTTTTTTATTGTTAGAGAAGAGAAATGCAATTCCAAGTATTAGTATTATTCCGCCAATGCCTCTTAAAAGTGAAATAAAAAATTCCATTTAAGTCCTCAGATTTATTCGGGAATGTAATGACATTTTCTGCATCGCGCTTCATAACTATCTGAGGCACCGACGAGAACTCTTTCTGTTGAAACTATTTTACGTTGTGTTTTATCGGCGGGATTTCCGCACACGACACAAATTGCTAAAGTCTTTGTTATGTATTCTGCAACTGCAAGTAATTGCGGCATAGGTTCAAATGGTATTCCGCGGTAATCCTGATCGAGTCCGGCAATTATAATGCGTTTACCTTGATTTGCCAAAGTGTTGCAAACTTCGACAAGTTCGTTATTAAAAAATTGAGCTTCATCAATTCCAATTACCTGTGCATCCTCGGAAAAAAGCAAAATTTCTTGAGGACTGTCAACTAATATTGAAGGAAGAGATTGTTCGCTGTGAGATACTATATCGTTGGAGGAATATCTGTTATCAATTTTTGGTTTGAAAATTTTTGTATTAAGCCGTGCAATTTTTGCTCTTCGTAATCTTCTAATCAATTCTTCTGTTTTTCCGCTGAACATACATCCGGCTATTACTTCAATCCAGCCGGTATTTTTTGGAGTTGAATGCGGTGTAAATTCTATCATTACGTTAAAAACTCCTTGTTAAATGAATAGGGAAGTAGTTCATTAAGAGTAGTTTGTTTGTATTCACCATTTTGATTGATCATATATACATGAAGATTTTTTCCGCAAAGTTCCATCAAAACTTGTCTGCATGCGCCGCAAGGAGAAATATAATCTTCCGAATCACCGGCAATCGCAATTGCTTCAAATTCTCTTTCACCTTCAATGATCGCGCTGAACACTGCGGTTCTCTCAGCACAGATAGTTAAACCGTAAGATGAGTTTTCGATATTGGCTCCAAGAAATATTTTGCCGCTTCTTGAAATTAGTGCGGCACCAACGTGAAAATTTGAGTAAGTGGGCAACGCCTTATCTTTTGCTTCTATTGCTTTCCTGACTAATTCCTTTGCATCAAACATTTTTGTCTTTCTATTTTCTTTATTGCAAGATAATTGATAGAAAATTGAAATGAAACAATTTGTATTTGTCATTCTTCCAAAAGCCATTGATCAGCAGTGTCTTCATTTATTCCTTCAATAAATCGTGAGGGTTTGGCAAATGTAATTCCTTTGGCTCTATCGAAAATGTACATGGGATAACATACATATAAATTTTGTTTCGCACGTGTTGATGCAACGTACATCAAGCGTCTTTCTTCTTCGAGTGTTTCTATTTTCTCAAATGATTGAGAAGACGGGAAGAAACCATCAAGTGCATGTATGATAAAAACCGAATGCCATTCTAATCCTTTGGCCGAATGAATAGTTGAGAGTGTAAGAAATTCTGTTTCTTTATCCGTCGTTTCAACTTCTGCTACGCTATCCTGCGGCGGATCTAATGCCATATCTGCTAGCAAGCTGTTTAGACTTTTATAATTCTGTGAAATGTTCATAAAAATATCTAAATCTTTTTTCCGCTTGTTGAAGTCATCATACTTATCCACAAAGAGAGGCTCGTAATATTTATAAACCAACTCTGCTTTATCAGCCGGCAATTGATTCTTAGTTGATATATCATAAATCAATTTGAAGAGATTAGAAATCTTATCGTTATATTTTTTTGAAACAGATTTATCCGGTTCGGATTTCAGTGATATTTGAGCAGATGATATTTCATCCATTATCTGCTGTGCTTTTTTCGGTCCAATACCTTCATGCAAAAGTAAAACACGGTACCAGCTTACAAAATCATTTGGATTAACTGCAATTCTAAGAAACGCAAGCATATCTTTAACGTGTGCGGTTTCTATAAATTTCATTCCGCCAAATTTTATATAAGGTACGTTTGCTTTGTTCAATTCAATTTCAAGATCGAATGAGTGATATGATGAACGGAAAAGAATTGCAATATCATTTAGGGGAACACCTTCTTCGCGGAGTTCCAGAACTCTTTCAACTATAAAACGCGATTGCATGTTTTCATTTGCTGAAGAGACAATGCCCGGTAATTCTCCACCAATCTTTCGTGTGAAAAGATGTTTCGGATATTTTTCAATTGCGTGTTCAATAATGTGGTTGGAAAAATTTAATATTTCTTGAGTACTTCGGTAATTTTCTTCCAGCGTAATAAGCTTTACATTTTTGAACAGTTTTGGAAATTCCATAATGTTTCTAAAATTGGCACCTCGGAAAGAATAGATTGACTGCGAATCATCCCCAACAACCATGATGTTGTGATTTAATTGGGTAAGTCCTTGAATCAGTTCCGCTTGAATTTTATTTGTATCCTGATATTCATCAACCATTACAAATTTAATATTTGAGAGAAGAGATTTAGCAGCCGGGCCAAGCTCAAATAAAAAATTACGAAGATAGATCAGTAAGTCGTCATAATCGAGAAGAGTATTTTTCTTTTTATAAGCTTGATAGATTTTTTGAATGTCCAAGAACTTATCAAGATAACCTGCAAAGTGTGGATATTCTTCATCGAGAATATCTTCAATTGTTCTTTCTGTGTTCGCACTTAAACTAAGTACCTTAAAGATTGTAACCTTATTGGGAAATCTCTTTTTGTGTTGAGAGAGATTTAACTGCCCGCGAATTAAATTAATAACGTCTTCACTATCACTTTGATCCAGAATTGTAAAACCGTTATCAAGTCCAACAGCTTTTGCATATTTACGGAGTGTAAGATTAGCAAATGAATGAAATGTTCCACCGTTAATTTTCGAACACCGGTTATCCAAAAGAATAGCAGCTCTATCAAGCATTTCTTTTGCGGCTTTACGCGTAAATGTAAGAAGTAGAACTGATGCTGGATCGTAACCTAATTCAGTTAATCGTGCAACACGATAAACGAGTGTTCTCGTTTTTCCGCTACCTGCACCGGCAATAACTAAATAAGCACCGTCAACTGCACTTACAGCTTCGAACTGTGCGGCATTAAGCTGTTCACGGTAGTTAATATGAAATTTAGATTCATCAATTATTGAAGTGCGGGCCGGAATTTCTCCAACTCTCTTAAGAACATATTTCTTGGTCATTATCTGCGGAGTACTTTTGGCTTATTAATTATTTCAGAGATCAAATATAATTCTCGCAATGAATCCGGGTTTTTTATTTTTTGTTTTAGTTCAATTGTCCTACGGTTAAAATTTAATCCGACTTCATAAGCTACATGTGTTTCATCGGTAATGGTTGTATTCTGTTGGAATTCAAGAGGAGGAAGATTATCGTAATTCACATCTTTGATATTTTTCTTTTCAAGTTCGGGTTGATTTTCAATGTCGGGAAGATCGGTTTCCAAATCGCTCGGATAATTTGATTGTGGTAATTTTTCATATTCATCACCTGACTTTGGAATTTTGAAACCGAAAAGATCCTGAAGAATATCGGTTGATGAAGAATATTGAGGTTTGGGAGAAGTTTTTGTTTCAGCTTCTCCCGTTTCATTCCTCGGAGAATTATTCTGCGGTCGTTGCGGTTTCTTTTTGCCAAATATGGAATTAAAAATTGTATAAATGACAAAAATAAAAATCAGTAACTGAAATATATTATCCATTTGTGTCTTTATTCTTTTTGTCTTCCGGTTTGGCAATTGCATTTCTCATTTCGGTATCGGATTGGATATTTCTAAGATTGTAATAGTCCATTACACCAAGATTTCCTTTATGAAATGCATCGGCTATTGCTCGTGGAATTTCAGCTTCAGCCTCAACAACTTTTGCCCGCATACGTGCAACTTCGGCGCTCATTTCCTGTTCTAACGCTACGGCAGCGGCGCGTCTTTCTTCTGCTTTTGCACGTGCAACTTTTAGATCTGCTTCCGCTTGATTAGTTTGTAAAATAGCTCCGATGTTTGAGCCAACATCAACGTCTGCAATATCAATCGAAAGAATTTCGTAAGCAGTTCCCGCATCTAATCCTTTTGCTAAAACAACTTTTGAAATTTTATCCGGGTTCTCCAAAACTTCTTTGTGAGAATTACTTGAACCGATTGTAGATACAATCCCTTCTCCAACACGTGCGAGAATTGTGGCTTCGCCTGCGCCGCCGACTAATCTTTCAAGATTGGTGCGAACGGTTACTCTTGCCATTGCTTTTAATTGAATACCATCTTTTGCAACTCCGGAAACGAGCGGGGTCTCAATTACTTTTGGATTGACAGACATTTTCACCGCTTCTAAAACATCACGTCCGGCAAGATCAATTGCGGCAGCTTTAGCAAATTCTAAATCCAAATTTGCTTTGTTAGCGGAGATTAGAGCATTTACAACTTTAGTAACATTACCACCGGCAAGAAAGTGAGCTTCCAACAAGGAAGTGTTTAATTGAATTCCTGCTTTAGTAGCGGCAATTAAATTTCTAACGATAACTTGCGGCGAAACTTTCCGTAACCGCATTCCAATAAGGTCTTTAAATATTTTTAGTTTTACTCCGGAAAAGTATGCAGTGATAAATAATCCGATCGGCACGAAATATAAAATCATAATAAGTACAAAGAAGGCTACAATAATCACCAATATTGATACACCCGTTAAAGCTTCCATTTTATCTCCTTAATGTTCTTTCATTAACTGAATGCAAAATATAAATTCGTTAAGACTATTACAACGAGCTAATAACGATACTAGGTTTTTTGTTTATCTATTTCTAAGCAAACTTTTTTCATAATTGAACCGAGAGATAAATTATCTTCTGAACCAATAAAAGAAAAAACTTTTTCATTCGAATTAATTGGAATATTAATAGTAAAATTGATTGAGCCCAAATCTTTGTAATCAACAATTTTAGTTTTTTTACCATTTTTAATTCCGGTTTTAAATTTTGACGGACCGTTACCTTTGCAAAAAGCCATAATTAAATTTGCATCAAGATTGATAATGATTTGCACAGTTAGATTTTTGTAAATGAATTGCATTTGTCCCTCCACGATTGTTATAGATTTGCTAAATAAATCTCTGTACAATATAACTAAAACATGATTATTAGAATGATTTATGATAACAAAGCGTTCAATCTACAATTATGTTCCTTGATATGAGGACAATCAATCTATATATTTAAGAAACGATTTTGACAATTTTACTGTTTAGATAATAGAATAATAAAGGAAAAACGATGGATGGCAATTTTTCAGAACGTGTACAGGAAGTAATAAGACTTAGCCGGGAAGAAGCTCTAAGGTTAGGGCATGATTATATAGGTACGGAACACTTACTTCTCGGAATCATCCGTGAAGGCCAGGGTGTCGCTGTTAAAATTTTGCGAAATCTTGATGTAGATCTAGTAAAATTAAAAAAAGCTATTGAAGATACAGTTAGGACTTCAGGAGGAACTTTAACAATTGGCAATATTCCGTTAACCAAACAAGCTGAGAAAGTTCTAAAGATTACGCAGATCGAATCTAAAATTTATAAATCAGATGTTATCGGAACAGAACATATTCTTCTTTCACTTTTAAGAGATGAAGATAATATAGCCACACAAATTCTGCATCAGTTTAATGTTACATATGATAATTCCCGAGCAGAACTAAACAATATTCTTACCAGTAAAGATCCGGCTAAGGCGGCATCTCAGCAAGCTTTTACTGCAACCTCGAAAAAGACAGAAAAAACTAAAACTCCTGTTCTTGATAATTTTGGTCGTGATCTGACAAAACTTGGTATTGAAGATAAACTAGATCCGGTTATTGGCCGCGAGAAGGAAATTGAAAGGGTAGCACAAGTACTTAGCCGTAGAAAGAAAAATAATCCTGTACTGATTGGTGAGCCCGGTGTTGGTAAAACAGCGATCGCCGAAGGTTTGGCATTAAGAATAATCCAAAAAAAAGTTCCGAGAATACTTCAGGAAAAACGTGTTGTTACTTTAGATCTTGCCGGATTAGTTGCAGGCACAAAGTACCGCGGACAGTTTGAAGAAAGAATGAAAGCATTAATGAATGAACTTGAAAAAGCTGATGATGTAATTTTATTTATTGATGAACTACATACTATAGTTGGTGCGGGAGGAGCTTCCGGTTCTCTTGATGCTTCGAATATGTTTAAACCTGCATTAGCAAGAGGAGATATACAATGTATTGGAGCTACTACATTAGACGAGTACCGAAAATATATTGAAACAGACGGTGCATTAGACCGTAGATTCCAAAAAGTTATGATTGATCCGCCATCGGTAGATGAAACAATTCAAATACTCGAGAATATAAAATTCAAATATGAAGAACATCATCATGTACAATATTCTAGTGAGGCTATTCATTCTGCAGTTAAACTAAGTGAAAGATATATCACAGATCGTCATTTACCTGATAAAGCCATTGATGTTTTGGATGAGGCCGGTTCAAGAGTTCATATGGGCAACTTCACAGTCTCTGAAGAAATTCTAAAACTTGAAGAAGAAGTTGAAAAAATAAAACATCAAAAGATTCAAGTTGTTAAACAGCAAGATTATGAAGAAGCGGCTCGTTTAAGAGATAAAGAAAGAACTTTGCAATCTGATCTTGAAATTGCTAAACGTGAATGGGATACTAAAACAAAAGATATAATTTACGATGTCAGTGAAGATGATATTGCAACTGTGGTTTCTATGATGACCGGTATTCCGGTGACGCGTGTTGTACAAGCTGAATCTGAAAAATTAATGAAAATGGAAACTGCTTTGAAAGGTAGAATCGTTGGTCAAGATGATGCAGTTTTGAAATTAACAAAAGCTATTAGAAGAACCAGAGCAGGTTTGAAAAGACCTTCTAAACCAATTGGAACATTTATCTTTTTGGGACCAACTGGAGTAGGAAAGACAGAATTAGCAAAAGAATTGGCTAGGTACTTATTCGATTCTGAAGATGCACTTATTAGAATTGATATGAGTGAGTATATGGAAAAATTCGCCGTCTCTCGACTCGTTGGAGCTCCTCCGGGATATGTTGGTTACGAAGAAGGCGGACAACTTACCGAACGTGTAAGAAGAAAGCCATATTCAGTTGTTCTTTTTGATGAAATAGAAAAAGCTCATCCGGATGTTTTCAATATTCTTTTACAAGTTTTAGATGATGGTGTTTTAACAGATAGTCTTGGTCGTAAAGTTGATTTTAAGAATACAATCATTATTATGACTTCAAATATTGGTACAAAAGAAATAAAATCTACCGGAGGTTACGGATTCAGCGGTGAGTCAGAGGCAGATCAATATTCTTACCTAAAGAATACTGTTGAAGATGCAATGAAGAAACTCTTTAATCCGGAATTTGTGAATAGAATAGATGAAACAATTGTGTTCAGGAATTTGGATAAAGAGGATATTAAGAAAATCATCAATATTGAAATGAAAGATCTCATAAAGAACATCAGTGATAATAAAATGACTATTGAACTTCATAAATCGGCAACTGATTTCTTGGCCGACAAGGGATTTGATCAAAAATTCGGAGCAAGACCTCTAAAGCGTGCGATTCAAAAATATGTTGAAGATCCATTAGCAGAAGAATTATTGCTTTCTCATTTTAAGGAAGGGGATAAAATCTTAATTAAACATAGAAAGGGTACTGAGGATCTTTATTTTGTAGCTGATAAAATAGTTGAGAAGGAAGAACAAGATAATTTAGGGCAGAAAACAATTTAATAAATTATAGAAACGAGCTGGATGCAACAACTTAGCAAAGATGAGATAAAAAATAGTTTAGATAATCTTGATAGCTGGTTTTATCTAAATAATGCAATCGAAAAAGAATATACATTAAAGACATTTGCTGATGCAATTGCACTTATTGTTAAGATTGGTATAGAGGCTGAGAAAATTGACCACCACCCGGATTTGCTCCTTCATTCATGGAATAAAGTAAAAGTAATTCTTTCAACACATTCGGAAGGTGGTGTTACGGCGAAGGATTTTAATTTGGCTCAAACAATTGACGAAATTAGAAAATGAATAATCAAGAAATTCTTCAAATTTTTAAAAAAAGTAATGCCCTTTTAAATGGGCATTTTTTATTAACCTCCGGAAGACACAGCAATCAATATTTTCAGTGTGCTTTAGTTCTACAGTACGCTGAGTATAATGAAATTATCTGCGGTATGATTGCGAACCATTTTAAGAATACAGAGATTGATGTGGTTATTTCTCCTGCGATAGGCGGGATTGTTGTTGGACAGGAAGTTGCTAGACAATTAGGTAAGAAATCAATATTTGCAGAGAGAGAAGACAAAATATTAACGCTTAGAAGAGGATTTCAAATTGATGAGGGTAAAAAATATTTAGTTTGTGAAGATGTTGTAACAACGGGGGGTTCTGTATTTGAAGTTATGGATATTGTTAAAAATAACGGCGGAATTGTTTCAGGAGTCGGATTTATTGTAGATCGAAGTAATAACAAAGTTAAGTTTGATGTTCCGCAATTCAGTACTCTACAATTAGAGGTTGTCTCATATTCACCGGAAGATTGCCCTTTGTGTAGGCAGAACATTCCGGTTATTAAACCGGGATCTCGAAAAGTAAAATCATAATTTGTTCGAGGATAAATAAAATGAAAAAAATATTAATTGTTTTCTTGTCGCTATTAGTTACTACAAATGCTCAAGTAAAATATGATGATTACTTTACCGGTAATACACTAAGACTTGATTTTTACCAAACAGGTAACAAAACAACAGAAACAATTTCATTCGAAAAACTTGTTGAAGAAGGCGTGTGGAGCGGACAGAAGAATAACTTGATAGACAAATTCGGATACGGGAATTATTTTCTGAAAGTTTTAGATGCTTCATCCAAAACCATAATCTATTCAAGAGGATTTTCAACTTTATACCAGGAATGGCAGACTACAGAAGAAGCTAAAAATACTCTACGTTCTTTCTCCGGTTCAGTGCTGATGCCTTATCCTAATGAAAAGATTATTATTGAAATATATAAGAGGGACCGCCGCAATAATTTTGAAAAGAAATTCGAAAAAGAAATTGATCCGAAAGACTATTTTATTATGAAAGAAAAAATAAAACCGTTTAATAATTTCAAAGTTCATTATTCCGGTGATCCTTCAACTAAACTTGATATTGTTTTTATACCTGAAGGATACACAAAAGAAGAGATGGAAAAATTTCACAACGATTGTGAACGGTTTGCAGGATATTTATTTGATTATACTCCCTTTAAGGAGAACAAGGATAAAATAAATATTTGGGGTATAGAAGCTCCATCAAGCGAATCAGGTACAGATGTCCCCGGTAAGAATGTTTGGAAGAACACTTTACTCAGTTCACATTTTTATACCTTTGATAGTGAACGGTATTTAATGACTACAGATTATTTTACTGTTCGTGATGTTGCTGCAAACGCACCTTATGATCAAATATTCTTGATGGTAAATACTTCAACCTATGGCGGTGGTGGTGTGTACAATCTTTATTCGATGACATGCGTGGACAATAAAGTTGCTAACAAAGTTTTTGTGCACGAATTTGCTCACGGATTGGCGGGATTGGCCGATGAATACGGGAATGATCCAACATATCAAAGTATGTATCCGCCGGATGTAGAACCGTGGGAACCAAATCTTACAACCTTGGTCAATTTCGAAAACAAATGGAAAAACTTAGTTGAAACAGACACTCCAATTCCAACACCCAATGAAGCTAAGTATAAAAATAAAGTCGGAGTTTTTGAAGGCGGTGGATATGTTGCCAAAGGAGTCTATCGGCCGACTTTTAACAGCATTATGAATACTTTCGAATCGAATGAATTCAATCAAGTTTGTAAAGATGTTCTTCAAAAAATCATAAACTATTATTCAGAATAATTCTAATATGGATCAAAAAAAATTATATAGAACTATCGAAAGTGTTGCTTCTAAATATTTTACTAAAGATAGTGATTTACTCGCGGATGTTGTTCAGCAAATTGTCAAGACTGAAGAAATTCAACTTACAGGGGGCAGAATTTGGAAATTAGACCCTCGAAGAAAAGCCTACCGCATATTATACCAAACCGGTAATGTCAAAAAAATTCAAGAAGATTTTTTACTGCATATTAAAGATTATCCGGTCTTTGATAAAATTACCGTTGAACGTACAATCTTAGATGATGAAACAAATAAAATCCTACTGAGTAAAGGAATTTTCAAATACTCTGCTGCTGGAGTAGGTAAAAAAGTTAAACTAGGAGAAAAGAAATATTACGAATACCTGCTGGCCGTAAATAGTAATATGATTGGCGATGACCTAAGATATACCTTAAATGTTGTAGCAACTGTTTTAACTTCAAAATTAAATGAAAGATATTTAAGTCAATCTAGGAAAAATTTAATCGCAGATATAGATAAAGCGAAACAACTTCAGCGCAGCATTTTACCTGCACATGAACATAAATTTCATTCGTACGATATTTTCGGAGTAACAATTCCTGCCGATACAGTTGCAGGCGACTTTTATGATTATTTAAGAATTGGTGATGACGAAGAGAGGCTAGGTATCGTTTTAGGTGATGCGGCTTCAAAAGGATTGGGCGCGGCGGCCGAAGCAATGTATATCTCAGGTGCATTGAGAATGGCAAGCACTTTCCAAATAAAAATATCACCCATGTTATTTAGATTAAACCAGCTTGTTAATAAAATATTCAGCGACGATAAATTTACAACACTTTTTTACGGCGAACTTTCTAATGATAAAAAAGGTCTTTTCCTTTATGCAAATGCCGGTCATAATCCGCCGATGTTTTATGACAAAAAAAATAATAACATAACATATTTACAGCCGACAGGTCCTTTGCTTGGTCCTGCACCGAATTCAAAGTTTGAAACTGATAGTATAAATTTTCATAAAGGTGATATACTGGTAATTTACTCTGACGGAATAGTTGAATCTGCAAATGAGAAATACGATTTTTACGGTGAAGCAAGTTTGCAAAAAATTATTTTATCCAATGTAAATAAATCACCAAAAGAAATTGCTACACATATCCTGGATGATGTTTTGAAATTCAGTACGACTGACAGTCAATATCAAGATGATAAAACTATTGTAGTTATAAAACATAACGGTTGAAATGGATCTTGTGAAAAAAATATTTGATGCCGGTGTTGTTGGAGCGGGTGGAGCCGGTTTCCCTACGCATGTTAAAGCTAAATCAAGGGTTGAATTTGTTTTAGTAAACGGTGCAGAATGTGAACCGCTGATACATAAAGATTTTGAGTTGATGAAAAATTTTGCACCGGATATTGTAAACGGCGTTGACTTGATGATAAAACAAACTTTTGCCAAGAAATCCTACTTTGGTATAAAAGCAAAAAACATTGCGGCAATCGAAGAAGTTGAGAAGAATTATACAAATGGAAAAATTGAGACTTGCTTGCTTGGTGATTTTTATCCGAGCGGTGATGAATATGAATTAGTTTATTCTGCTACAAAAAGATTGATTCCGCCTTATGGATTACCGCTTGATGTCGGTTGTGTTGTTAATAATGTTGAAACTTTTTACAACGTATCACGGGCGGTTGAAGATAAACCCGTAACACAAAAATTTGTTTGTATTGCAGGATGTGTAAAAAATCCTTCCTCATTTTTTGTCCCTATCGGTACAACATTAAAAGAATTAATAGAACATGTTGGAGGAACAACAGTTCCCGATTACGGAGTATTCGTATCGGGAATTTTAATGGGCAAACTTACTTTTGATCTTTCAGAAGTTGTTACGAAGACAATGGCCGGTATAATTGTTCTACCTGCAGATCATTACCTTGTTGACCGAACAAAGAGATCAACAGAATCTAAAAATAGAATTGGTAAATCAGCTTGCGATCAATGCAGTTATTGTACGGAATTTTGTCCGCGATATCTTCTTGGATATGATGTACAACCACACAAAGTAATGCGTTCACTCGGTTTTACCACAACCGGTCAAGCTGTATGGAATCAATATGCAGATCTTTGCTGTTCTTGTGGTTTATGTTCTTTATATGCTTGTCCTGAAGATTTATATCCCCGTGAAGCATGTGATCAGGGGAAAGTTGAAAATAAAAAGAACGGACAAAGGTATGAGCAACAGAAACCGGTTAAAGTTCATCCAATCAAAGAGGGAAGACGAGTTCCGCTGAAACAATTAATGAAGAGAATTGATGTATTGCAATTTGATGCACATACTCCTTACACAAAAAATTCTCCTAATCCATCACAAGTTAAAATATTGTTAAAGCAACATGTCGGAGTTTCAGCAAAACCTGTGGTTAAACTTGGAGACGTTGTTCATGAAGGAACATTGATTGGTGACATCGAAGAAGGTAAACTTGGTGCAAGGGTGCATGCTTCTATCTCTGGAAGAGTGGCTCATGTTTCTGATGAGTTTATAAAAATTGTAAAATAATATTTATCAGTGTCATTGCGATCCCGATGTTAATCGGGAGAAGCAATCCAAATCAATATTTTTAAGATTGCTTCGTCTCCGGCGAATGCCCCGGATACTCGCAATGACAAAATTGGAGAGGAATGATATATGGAAATGAATTCACTTGGACTTATAGAAATGACAAGCATAGCTGCCGGAATGCAAGCAGCGGATATTATGCTTAAGACTTCACAAGTTGAATTGATATTATCACGCACAATTTGTTCAGGTAAATATATTGTACTTATAGGTGGAGATGTTGCGGCTGTACAATCATCAGTTGATGCAGCCGCAAACCAAATTGACTTTGCAGTAATTGACACATTCGTTATTCCAAATGTTCATAAAGATATTTTTCCAGCTCTATCAGGACATTCCGATGTCACTCTACTTGAAGCGTTAGGCATTATCGAATCATTCTCGGTTGCGTCACTAATAGAAGGTGCCGACGCTGCTGTTAAAGCTGCTAACGTGAGGATAATTGAGATCCGTCTTGCCATGGCACTCGGCGGGAAAGCATTCTGCACATTAACAGGAGAAGTTGCCGCAGTAACAAGCGCTGTTGAATCCGGTGCAAAAGTTATTGCCGATAAAGGGTTACTTGTAAACAAAATTGTAATCCCTAAACCGCGACCGGAATTATTAAGCGAGATGATCTAAAATATTATTGTATAACTTCGAAATAAATTATTCCGTGATCGGAATAACGTTTAATCCACCCATCTTTCTTTTCTACAGTTGATTCTTTTGGCCATCCTAAAACGGTTACTTCAGCACCGGAGTACTTTCTAAATTGCAAATTATCTGAAACAACAACTTGATCTAAATTGGAAGGCGGTGTTTTAGATTTGCTTCCGTTCCACCAACTGGCCGGTTCATCTTTCTTCAGAATTCTCATCTTAACTTTACGAGCTTCCTTCTCGGCAAGTTTCTTTATTTCGGTTTTTGCATTAATTGATTTTCCGTACGGATAATCCATCCCCATAGTATTTAGATCGCCAAGGAAGAGATATTTTGTATCCCACTTTTTTGTAGTACCCTCTAAAACATTTCTAAAAGTGCATGCTCTAATAAACATATCATCACGAATTCCGAGACCTAACGGATTTGTACCGCTTTTCGTATGAAGAAATAGAAGAGAATAGGATTGAGTATTAATTGTTACGGTTAATAAAGCACCAGGACGTAAATATTGATTTCCGGATTTAAATTCCAATTTTTGAGTGAAGAATGATGAAAAATTATTTTTTACACCAACCAATATTTCTTGTGTCTGCGGTCCTTCAGTTATGTGAAAATTATAATCCGACATTATTGAAGTAAATGAACTGAATACTTCTTTACCCTCTACTTCATATAAAGCAAAAACATCCGGATTAAGATTTTTAATCTGTGCTGTAACATCATCAACACGTTTTTTTACTTCACCTTTGAAATGTTCAACATTCCACGATAAGACAGAAAATAATTTTGCCATTTTTTCACCCCGTATATTTTTTTTGTTTATGAAATTAATTTATAGAACAAGTATGGAGCTATTCCCACCCAAATAGGAATTAGAATCCATACACGGCCCTTAAATATATTATAGTCGTTAAATATTTTCTCCCACGAGTTTTTAAATATGTAATGACCGGCAAGAAATTCAAACGCTTCGGTTAGACAGAACCACATTAAACCAATAAGTAGAGCTTGATTTGATGATTCAATTTTCCAGTTATTAAAAATAAGCCAGAAATAAATCGTAAAAATAATAAAACCGGTAGCTGTTGATATTTGATGCGCTAAAAGATCGCCTAAAGATTTTTTGTAAATACTTTCTCGCACAGCACCATTTATGACGGCAATTAATACAAGCGGAAACCAAAGAAAGAAGTAGGTTAACATTTATTATTCTCCTAAGATATGGCAGAATATTATTCTTCATTTAGTTATTTATTTTGAAACCGACCAGCCTGATAATGTTTTCTACATCGCTTTGCCTTTTTACTTCAATCCTAACTCCTCTTCCTTCAACATATTTTTTCGCATTCTTTAATTCTTCAATTATACTTTTCGGCAGATCACTTTTCTCAATGGCAGATACGGCTTTATCGCCAAAGGTAAAACCCATTCGAAAATACTTTCCGTAAACTGTGAAGAAGAATAAATTTCTCTTTTTGTAAAATAACTTTAACGACCAGCCATATTTTTGTCCATAATATTTCCATTCCTCCGCAAGATGGCCGTATTCATCACTTAAAGATTTTTTAATTTCTTCCCAAAGTTTATAAGTAGGTCCAAGATTTTCTGAAAGATCTTGTTCAGTTGGTTCATGCGACTTATCGGTAAAAATATTAGCTGACATTCTACATCTTGATTTATTTCTGATTTCTTCTCAGTGGTGCAATCTTTTGTTGTTTTTCCGAATCATTTATCAAATTATTTAATCTTCTTAAACGCGTTTCTTCCTGCTTAGCGCTCATTGCCCAGTGGATAGCAGGCTTCCGATAAGAGGGGACCTGCTTTGAAAAAAATACCCATGCTTTTTTATTTCGCATAAAAATTGTTTCATATTTCTTATCGAACTTTATTGATCTCTGTTCAAATGAATAGATCTTAGATTTTTCCGGATCAAGTTTTTCGAAGGCAGAAATTCCGGCGGGCTTCATTAATCCAAGTTTAGATAGATTTTCTACCTTCTTGATATTTATAGCACTCCAAATACTTTTAGGATTACGCGGTGTGAAGCGAATGGAATAACTTATATCATCAATAGATCTTCTGATTCCGTCAATCCATCCAAAGCATAATGCTTCATCTACCGATTGTGGCCATGTTATACTCTCTTTACCTGAAGCTTTTTTATAAAAACCAACAAGTAGTTCTTTCTCGGTCAAATGATTCTTTTCAAACCATTTTCTAAGATCGGCTGGTTTTGGGAAAAAAGTCGGTTTCATTTTTTTATTTGAGTAGAAAATATTAATTAAACTTCCTTAAAAAATAATTTATGAAAAAGCGATCCTACGTATGATCCAATGAATGCAAATATCAAAGCTAGTATAGCAGTATAGTTTATATAAACTAAAATGCTGTTTAATGGAATCCAAATACCAACGCATAAAGCCCATAACCACGGACGATTTATCATTATAAATCCGAAGAAAGCGCTAACGCAAAAGATCATTACTGCGGTTATTCCGGAATCGTCCCAGTTCGGACGCGAATCTATCCATGCAATTAATAAACCGAGTAATGAGGAAATAATGAGAGATATCCAAAATTTATAATTTACTTTCATAGAATTACTTTCATGAGTTAATATTTATTTAAAAGTCATTATCATTAATATAGTTTTATTGCTTCTTTGTGCAAAAGCTCTAATAAAAGAATACAATGATTATTTCAGACCTTATTAATCTCATCAATATCCCGAATAATTAATTGCAATTACCAATCTTTAATTGCTAAACGTAAAATAAAACAATAAAAATAAAATAATGCTAAAGGAATCAGTTCTATGGCAAATTTGTAAGAGGAATCAATATTAAAAAACAATATTCCTACAAACGGAAGTATTACCATTAAAAAGAAAAAAACAATCCAGCCGAATCGTCTTTCTTCAAACATTACTTTCAACATAAAGGGCGTAAATATTATTGAGGCAATTATCGCCAGAAGCAAAGCAATATTCCAAAACCAACTTAAGAACATTAACAATGATGTTGATAGCTCATAATCCAGCCATTGCTGAAGTCTGCGGACGCTATAGCTTTTTGAAATTTCGATATCCATTAAAATAATTTGTTAAGTAAAACAATAATCAATAATTGGATCACAAAAAATTACATAACAAAAATGAGAAGAGCTAAAACTAAAATTAACATAGTTGAACTAAGGCATCCATATTTTTTCTGAATATGTTTATGTTCTATGCAGTAAAAATGGGGAAGTGGATATGTTCTATAAAGCGTATTTTGCCAATTAATACCAACGGCAATATTAGAGCATTTCTCCTTAGTCCCTTCTTTTGCCTCATCGCATACAACGTTTTTACACAAAGTATTTTCTGATTGACAGTTTTCGCATTTGCCTTTAAGTTCTCCGTTGGAAAGAGTTATAAATTTACTCTTAATTACTTTTCCGCATTCAGGACAATTAAACAGTTTTTCGTTACCGTGCAGTGCACATAAATAAATATAATTATAAACTTTCTCGCCGTATACTGCACCGCCTTGAAAAATTTCGTTACCGACAATCTGTAATGCCGGTCTAGAACATACATAGCATTTAACATTATATTCAATTATAAGCGGCTTCAAGCATTTCGGGCATTTTACCGTAGAATTTCCATTAAGTATGAAAGCATTTTTTGAACTTAGTCCATGTTTGCAAAATGGGCATGAAAGATAAGTCGGCATATATACCTCAAAATAATTCTACATAAGATTTATTTTTACATCAATAATTATTTATGATAATGCCTCGACCAACCATGGATTAAATACAAATATATAGAACCAAAGAATTAATAAACCAAAGACCAAAGGAAGAATAACAGATTTAATAACAATATGGTTTTCTTCCGGCTCAGCATCTTTAGCTTTAGGCAAGTTGTCTCTGCGCAATAATCCGATAATTCCGCCAACTGCCATGCCGGGTAAACAGCCAATAATTGCACCGATTAAAGCCCCGGCCAAAGCCATAAAGAAAAAGTTTACTTTACTTATTCTCGACAGTATTAGCGAAATAACAACCATTAGACCGATACCTACACGGGGAATAAAACACACAGCAATTGCAACTAAAAAAAGAAATGCCATTCCGGCTTCCGCTTGCAGCAACATTAGAAATGTATCAAACAACTTAACCACTATTCCTATTAACGTTCCATATTTTAATCCTGATACTGCATGACTCCAAACAGGACGGTAGAGAACTCCTAACTTAAAATGACTTCTTGAGAATTGTGTTATTGTAGAAGTTACTTTGTTCCACTCACCTTTATCGTTTTTAGTGTAAATATCAATCTGGTTATTTGCAGAATGAATTCCTTCTATTATATTCTTTTCCATTTCATCGCGGAAAGTTTCCAACTGGTAAACAATTTTTTCTCCGTTGTTATTTTGTGCAATTGCAAACCACTTCTTAGTTTTCTTAAGAGTTTCAATTTGTTCTTCATCGGGATTTAATATTTTTTCCGGAACTGTACCCACTAAAGGAATATTATTAGAATCCGCTGCCGTTTTAATTACATCCATCTTTGTTTTTACTCTTTGACCAGAAACGGAATCAATAAAATAAACATCTCCTTCCGGAGTAGTTATTCTTTTTAATGACATAGTATACCTCTAATAATTTTGATAAGACTAAAAATTATTTATCGGTAAAAGAGTCAGTAGAAGAAATCTATTCAAAGCCCCCTTTTAAAAAAAATTTATCCCGCTTTGTTAACCGAAATGCCTTTCTGTTTCAAGAATAAATAAATACTGAAATAAAAAATTGTTCCTTCAACCACACCTTGAATAATACCTATTATTATAAATGAAAAAGAAAAATGATGTCCGGAGTATTGAAGGATATTTAATATTTCGCCAATTAGTCCATCGGCTAAATTTCCAATCGGGACCCAAAGAATAAAAGCCCACCATTTAAAACCGAATGTTAGTAATGCAAGAGACATTGAAAGTAAGAGTATGCATGACCACTTAAAATTGAATATCAAAATAATTGGTGAAAAAATTTGAGAAAAGGTGATGTTGCCGAATGAAGTGCCGCTGAAAATTAATCTGAGAAGCAATGAAAGTATTACTGTGCCAAATCCCATAGCGACTGCAATCAGCCAATCGTTACGGAGAAAATGCAATAGAAATATTAGTAAAACGGAATAAAGAATAGCTATTGGTATTCTGTAAGCAAAGAAAAACGATGCCGAAGGAAGTTGTATTGCTTCGCCATACCATATTGCATCATATATTGCATACAAAAACCATGAGACAACCAAAGCTAAAAATAGGCCAACACCTACATAATAATTAACACCAATTTTTTGCTTGTTAAAGAGGGAAGAAAGAGTTTTACCGATTTCAAGTGAAGTATCTACTTGAACCTCGGCTATTTTAGGATATGTGGCTTGAACTCTTTTGGATTTGAAGAAATATGTCTGCCAAATTGAATTGAGTACAATTGCAGAAAATATTCCTCTGATTATTTCGCCTTCTTCATTAATAACATAATATCCGCTTGGTGCTTCAAGTCCGGTTATTGCAACAACAATACTTCCGATCAAATACATGATCATATATCCGCGTGCTACCCAGACAGAATAAATATTGCGGACAGTAATTAACATTATTCCCGTTACTAAGGCAAGTAAGCCAAGCAAAGATGCAACATACTGATTTGAAACCAGCAAATTTCCGCCGCTCAAAAAAGAAGTTGAACCTGTTTGTGCTACTGTAATAAAATTTATTACGGAGCTTACAAAAGTTCCGATTATGAATAGAAGGAGCCATCCGCCGATTCCTTTCAACGGTGGGATTTGCGGAACGGGGGGAATTGTGCTTTTTTCATTTTCTAAATTTTCGTTGATGTCAGTCATATTTATTTCTCCTAATTAATTTGAAATACTTGCCGGCTATTTTTTCTTTTTCTTGAATTTGATTATATCTTTAATTAGAATTTTCTGAACACCGTTTTTATTTTCAATAATAATTGTTAAAGGCGTTCCCGAATGTTCCTTCTCTGCACCGAATTGACCGATGATCTCATCTTTAATTATCGTAGGTAATATTTTGGGAAACCCCAATGAAACAAAAGATCCGTCCTTTAAAAAGTCTATTTGCATACCTTTACTTTTGGATGCGATCTTCGACATAACAAAAGCAATAAGTTCTCCTTCATCGGGCGGTGTTTTATCCTTAAAAGCCATAAGAATAAGGGGAAGTTGAGATGAAAGAGTATCAATAAGTATTCCTTGTTCATCAATACTTTTTACGGTCTTTCCTGAAATGAAATAGTAAGTAGCTGTATAATGAGCTGTTGAATCAACTTTTTTTTCCAGCGGGCATCTAATAATTAAATTACTCTTAATAGTTCCTTCAACAATTTTGTTATTCTTTAATTTTACTTTGGAAATAGTTTGAAGTGAATCCGGGAATGTAGCTGCATGGGAATCATGTACTAAAAATAGAATTGCTGTTAGAAGTAAAATAAATTTCGATGGGATTGTTTTACTTATGAATGCCAGATAATCTCTAATGCTAAAATTTTTTTTCATTTTATTACCTCATTAGAAATTAAAATATATTTTAACCGTCAATTGCTACATTCTAACTTAACTTTCCACTCCATCAATAATTTGAGTAGTTCATTTTTTTTCTTTCTTCATCATAATCAAACCGTATCTTTACCGCACCGCAGTTGGAACCCGGATATTTCTATTATTTAGCTTGAGTAGTATTTTCAATTCCGAACAGATCGTATGGTTTCTTACTAAAACTATCATTAAAGAAATAAACCGTAAGAAAAATATATGCAATAAGTCCAAAAACAATTAGTATCTGAGCCATAGATGTTTTTTGAATATTTTGTTTTGATTTCGGATCACAAACTTCACCCGGGCAGTGCTGGGCTTTTTCTTTATAAATCATCGAATAAAATTTACATCCCAAACAAATACCGAATACCGATTCGAAGAATAAAAAGATTAAGCAGATTAAACATGTAATGCCTGTTATAGGGCTGTATGCATTTACAATAACTAGAAAGATGAACATGATAACTGCCAAAACTACACCAATGATCCAGGCAAACTTTTTTTGTTTAGCACCAACATATTCCGGTACTTGATTCCTAACAATCAAACGGCCGATTATTAATGAAGGGGAATATTTAGGATTAACAAAGACGCGTATTATAAAATCCGTAAGGAATATAGTTATCATATACTTTATCATTAAAAAATCCCCTTTAAATAGAATCATCATTAAAGAGATGAACATAAATAAAAATAATATTCCTGCCGATGCTCTTACCTCTCTTTCATTTAACACGGGGATGTTATAACCTTCAACATCTTCTCCAAATTTTATTATTTGACTCACTTTTCTCTCCTTATTTTGTTTTATGTATAAAGTATTAATTTTTTAATTGCATATAACATCGTTGTGTTTAGGTGGACGCCAAAAGGTTCCCGCTACAAATACAACGATTTATTGTTTATGTTTTTTATTTACTTCCTTTCTTCATCTTTCAAAATAATGGCAAACTACAAATACTACGACCGACTACAGCGTTCCACTTGAGACGCATGTTATATGCGATGTCATTTTAATTAGTAACGTTTTTTATTTTGCAAATAAGGGTTTCGATTTTAGTTTCGTTCCTAAATCGGATATAATTAATGATACTAATAATTAACCACACGGCCGAAACAATAGAAGATATAACAAATATTGCATTCCAGATTTCTTTTGAAATCCCCAAGAGGTTTTTGTTGACCTCAGAAGTTAACATAGTGATTATGATTGAAACAAATATAGAAAAAGGAGTTAACCAAGAATTGGCTTTGACATATTTATCGATAAACTTAATAATCGTGTTTTCAAGTTTATCTTCTGTGATTTCTATTAAGTTAGATTGTGTATTACTATATACCGCAGAAATAAATTTGCCATCTAGTTTAGGAGTAGAACTAGCCATTTGTTTTCCTCCTTTCAACATAAAAGCAGTAATGAATCATTTTGCTTTTAGACACCAAATCATTAATTCTATAAATTAAATAAAGACTTTTATGTTCTAACGTTCCCAATAACAATGGCTCAGTTATACCGATATTTTGTTTTTCGTTGAAATTTATGAATTGGATTTTCAGATGGAAATTATCTATTTGGATCATTTTAGTTATCGTTTTCTCGTTTGGAACAGTCAAGAAATCAAAAAGAATCGTGTAGTCACCTTCAACCTTATCTGGTAATACCAGGCTTATTGGACCTTCCTCAATTTGAATTATTGTCCCAGAATGAACAAGTTCGTAATTATTAGTGATAATCTTCATATAATTCCTTTTGAATTTACTTACATATGTTTTATTACTTTCTTAGCTTATAACGATGTTGCGCTTAAAACGCCGCCAAGAACAACAATACCGGTTTTGTCAACTACCTTTTTTGGTTTTTCTATCAACTTTGTTTTACAAATCAACTTCGAACAACAAACCAACACTGAAAAGCTAAACACAATAACCTTATCAAAAGACTGCATCAAAGACGCGGTCGCTTTGAGTTGCGTGTTAGGTAGCTTTTTAAAATATGAAAAAAGAATCATCATTATATTTATCACTATAGATGTTTATAAAAATTGTGTGATCTTTTTTAATCATGATAATATTGGTATCAATTGTTTTGTTCTGATTCTCATCTACTCGATAGTATACCCACGTATCATTAATTAAACCAGCTTGATATTCTGCAACTTTACTAAAATGTTTTGATAACATATAATAATTCCATTGCAGTTCATCATTAGTTTTATTTTCGATCAATACATTTATCTCTTCTATTGCTCCATTTCTAAATTTAAATTTCCAACCCTTCGATGCTATTCCAATAACATTACCACCGGAATAGAGATAGTATTTTTGATCGTACAGATCATCTTTAGATAATAATTTTAGATCAAATTTTTCATTTAATATTTTAGACACTTCTTTATATTCCATACCCCATTTAATTTCTTTTTTTATACGCCACAAATCAATGTAATTTTTATCGGTTCTTTCACATGCAAATGAAAATAAAGAAAGAATTACAATGCAAAAATATTTTTGTGTACTTCTTTTCAAGCTACCTAACTATTAATTAACCCGCCAGCAGACTTAAACTCTTGGAATGCCTGTCCCGTGTATTTTACGGGGATATCTACCAGTATTTATTTTGTTTTTGTACAATATTCTAAATTTTTTGCGGGATACATTCCAACAATATTTTTTACAAACATTATTCAACCAGTCACTAATCACCCGCTTCGACTCGTCGAAGGCGAGGCGAGCCAACAACTAATCACTGCTTTACAGCAATACACTCAATTTCAATCAACACATCTTTAGGCAGACGGGCAACTTGCACAGTAGAACGTGCAGGTTTGTTAGTTCCGAACTCCTCTGCATATAGAGTGTTCATTTTTGCAAAGTCGTTAAGGTCTTTCATAAAGACAGTACACTTAACAACGTTGCTTAGAGTCAGGTTTTCAGCTTTTAACACAGCGCGTATGTTCCTAAAAACTTGTTTTGTCTGTGTTTCTATATCTTCACCAACTATTTGCATTGTAACAGGATCGAGAGCAATTTGTCCCGAGCAGAAAACTAAATTGCCAACGGATATTGCTTGAGAGTAAGGACCGATAGCGGCGGGTGCATCCGGAGTTGTAACAACTTTTACTTTTGTTTCCGGTTTGGTTTGAGAGGAGGTTGATGATAAAGGGAAGAAGAATACAAGGAGTAAAGGGATGATGTAAAGATGAGGCAAGGAAGCTTTTTTCATAACCTTTCTAAAATTTCTAATTCAATATGCCGAGGATTTGTTAATTTATCAATTGTTATTTTGTTAAGGCTTACATTAAATTGTCTTAAACCGTTCCACCAAAATAATGGCGGACAAGTAAAACGGTTCTATTGTTGTGCTTTGTTTCTAACCCCGCGATTAATCGCGGGGTTATTCAAAGTCATAGTGTTTCATCTAACTGTTTCAACAGTTTATCAAACAAAAAGAGGAATTCCATGACACTTAAAGAAAAATACGGAAGCTGGGCATTAGTTACAGGTGCTTCATCCGGGATTGGCGAGGAATTTGCAAGACGGCTTGCATCGGAAGATCTAAATTTAATTTTAGCCGCACGCAGAATAGAAAGATTGGAAAAACTTGCCGCTGAACTGAAAGAAAAACATAATATCAAAGTAATAACAGCTCCGGTTGATCTTTCTAAAAAGAAATTTATGGAAGAATTAAAAATTTACATCGGGAATAGGGAAGTCGGAATTCTCATTAACAATGCCGGATTTGGTTATAACGGAGAATTTGTGGAAGCTGATCCGGATATTTTTAGAAAAATGATAAAGGTAAACTGTCTTGCATCAACAGAGATAGCTCATTATTTCGGATCGCAAATGGCTAAAAGAAATAAAGGAGCAATAATATTTCTCGGAAGTCTCGTCGGTTATAATCCGGTACCGTTAACTACAGTTTACTCTGCTACTAAAGCATTCAACCTTTTTATGGGCGAAGCTCTCTGGTATGAATTGAAAAAAAATAATGTTGATGTACTTGCTCTTAATCCGGGCGGAACGGCTACTGAATTTCAGCAAGTTGCCGGTACTTCATCAGGTCCTGTTGCAAGAGGAGTTGAAGAAGTTGTGAATACAGCGATGAAGAAACTTGGCAAACGGCCGAGCGTTGTGGACGGATTTGCCAATAAAGTTCTTTCGGTTATTCCAAGAATTATTACAAGAAGATCGGCATTGATGTTAGCAGGTTATATGAGGAAGAAATTATATACAGCCCCATCAAAATAATCGTTTGTCATTGCGAGAAATAATTCGAGACGAAGTCGCGGATTATGACGAAGCAATCTAAATTAGATTGCTTCTCCCGATTAACATCGGGATCGCAATGACAAGGCTATGCATTAAAAATCTTTTTGAAGTGAGCGGTAAGCAATTTTTAGATATGTATATATAATAATTGTAGAAATTATACCGATTGGAATTAATGCTTGAAGAAAAACAGTAAGATCAAAATATTTTTTTATCATTATGGAAAGGAATAATTCGCTAACCGGTTTGAAGAGCATAACAATAAGAAAGAGCATGTAAACAATATTTGATAAGAATGAAAGCGTTGCACCTTGCGATGAAGAAAGTCTTATAGCATTTTTTTCTTTATAGTTTGAAAATATTCCGCCCATCCCAAAGTTGATCGAAATTATTGCCGCTGCCGCAAATAAAGTAACTGTTAAGGAAAAGATTGTAAGGAGGAATCCAAATTTGTAGTTCGAGAAGAAACTTAATCCCGCGCTTATAATCAAAATAATAGTGCTAATAACAATCAATTTATGTTTGATAAAATTATTAGCCTTTACCGGTGCCGATTTTAATTTCCAGAATGCCAGTCCTTCTAAACTTATCAGCGGAAAAATAAATCTTAATGATAACGTAGAAATGAAGAAAAGATTAAAAAGGAAAACAGAGAGATAAATAATCGTCTGCAGATAAAAATTACCAAATCCCACAAACTTCATTCCTGAAACACTTAAAACAAAAATTACAATTAAAAATAAAAGTACAATTGAATGGATCACCTGGCTCGATTCACGTAAGAAAAGTAGAAGATCGCGTTTGATAATAGCTTCTGTTTGACTTTTTAGAATTGAAACCTTTTCAAACGAGAAAAACGATTTTACTTTTTTACGGTTTGCATTTTGATCTGCCGTCATTTTAGAATTTAGCAGCCAGGTTTTAAAATACCATTTATGTCCAAGGTAAAGAGCAACTGTGAAAAGCAAAACCGAAAGAGCAATCTGCATATAAGTAAATCCTATTAGTCCGGAGATATCGTTTTTCACTATACGGTATGCAGATTGGGAAAGCCAATTGTTCGGCAGCCATTTTACTATCGGCGGTAAAAACTCGGCAAAATATGTATCGCGGCTAAAAAAGGGATTTTGTTTCATTATGGAATTTACAAGCGAGAGCGGAGAATTAATTTTGAAGAAGATAAGAATGATTAAAAAGTAAGAAATTCCAAGTGCTGCAAAGACTTTTCTCATACCATATCTATTTGCAAAGCGGATTATGATCAGCAGAATGATAACACCCAATGAACCCGCACTGAACATAAACGGAAAGAAATTTAATAAGAGCAGCAAAAAACCCAGTACATTGATCTTAAAATAAAAAGCATATCCCGCAAGCATTGAAAGTAAAACCATTATCATTGTTGATGAGCTGTAGAAATAATTATCTAAAAATTTTAAGAAAAATATTTTAGAAGGTGAGACCGGTTTGGTTAAAAGAAAATTTACTTCATCCGATTTATACAGCGTAGAATAAGAGACTATTATGTTGCCGAGATTTACTGACATAAAGAAGATAAAAAATATCATCGAGATAAATTCGTGAAGAAGAAACAGACCGATATGAATATCTACAAGAAGGAAACGAATTAGGTTTTGTGAAAAGAAAAATGCACCGACCGCAAAAGCAAAATAGATTAGACCACTTCCTATATTCTTAACGAAATAACCGAAAGTAAATCGCGATTCGAGTCTGATGTAAGATATCAGCTTGTATTTTAGTATGTGAATAATTTGTTTCATTCTTCATTTGTTAGCTGAATAAAAAGTTCTTCAAGATTATTATTCTTTTCTTTTTTTAAATCATGAAGTCTATCTATCGCATCGCTGAAGATGATATTCCCTTTATTGATAATACTAACATTGGTGCAGATTTCTTCAACAACATTTAAGCTGTGTGTGGACATAAAAATTGTTATACCGTTTTTAGATTTATCTTCAAATAATCTTTTAACAAGAAATGCACTTTGCGGATCCAGTCCTATCATCGGTTCATCAACAATTATAAAATCCGGATCATGTAAAAAAGCGGAAGCGATAACTATTCTCTGGCGCATTCCTTGCGAGTATTCTTCTGTTCTTTTGTCAATCCAGCTGCCGATTTTAAGTAATTCTATTTGTTCATCAATCTTAACTTTTAAAACATCTTTAGCAATGTTATATAAACCGCCGCTGAAATAGAGGTACTCGCGTCCTGTAAGTTTATCGTATAAAAACGGTTGATCGGGTATGTATCCGATCTTCATTTTTGTTTTCAGTGGTTTCTGCCAGACATCTATGTTATCTAAAAATATTGTTCCGGAAGTTGGAGAGAGTAATCCCACGATCATTTTTATTGTAGTCGTTTTACCGGCACCGTTCGGTCCAAGAAATCCGAATAATTCGCCTTTGTTTATTTTTAAGTTGATCTTATTAACGGCTACAAAATTTCCAAATTTCTTTTCAAGATTTTTAAATTCTAGCATAAATCCTTAGAGAAGTAATTGAGGAATTAAATTTTAATTTTCTGAACGTCTTCCAATGTGATCGTAATGAGATCAACATCTTTCTGATCGTAAATGTTGAAAATTCTTTCTTCTTGATTTGTAATTGCCGAGTAAAGAATGTTTCTTGCAGTTATACCGTTTTGGAATCCGTTATCTGCTATCTCCGTAAGTATAGAAAAGATATCAAGTAATTCTTGCAGAGCACCTTCATCAAGTAAATATCCGTTTTTCTCGGCTAATGAAGAACAGATTGCAAGAAGCTGGCGGGGAGAATAATTTTCAAAATAAAATATGTTTGGAAACTGCCTGGCTAAATCTTCATTCGTTTTCAGCAATAAATCTATTTTGTTTTTTATCCCGGAAAGAATTACAACAAGTTTGCCTTTGTATTCATCGGCACGTTTAAGAATTATTTCAACCGCTTCAAGTCCAAAGGGATCATCAGTAAAAAAAGTTTGAATATCTTTGATGTAAAGGATTCCGCCGATTGCTTGTGAAATTATTTTTTCCGTATTGACGGCAGTTTGTCCTTGATAACTAGCGACGAGATCGGTACGGTCAATTTCAATTATGTTGCCCTTGGTTAGTATTCCAAGCTCTTTATAAATCTTACTTAATATTTTTACTACGGAAGATTTTCCTGTTCCCGGATTACCGGCAAATATTGAATGCAGATTCCTGTCAACGGATTGGAGTCCGCGTTCTTTTTTAAGCTGTGATAATTTGGAAAAACTGATCAGCTTGTAAATATCTTGTTTAACATTCTCCAATCCAATAAGTTGATTCAGTTCATCAATATATTCTTGAAGTCTAAGAGGATCGCCTTTTACTTCGAACTGCTTTGCTTCAATATCTCGGTTAAGAACTTCGTTGATATCGCTAAGTTCACATGTGTTTATCATCTCTTCGGTTCTTTTATCAACCGGGAGTTCGGAAATCCGTAAAAGCATTTTTTGTTTTACAGATTCCAAAATGTTTCTGACAATTCTGGCATTACCGAATTTTTTATCGCGGTTCTTATATATCTCTTCAAAATATTTCTGAAGTTTATCTTCCGCCACTTTTGTTATTTTTTTCTTATCCCGGTCAAAACTTCTTCGTACGATTTCCATTAATTCGGCGGGTGAGTAATCTTCAAAAGTAAATGATTTGCTAAAACGTGATTTAATACCCGGGTTGCTTGCTATGAAAGAATTCATTTCATCTGTATAACCGGCAGCAATTACGGCAAACTTACCACGGTCGTCTTCCATTCGTTTAAGTAAAATATCAATTGCTTCTTTTCCAAAATCATTTCCGCTATCGTTCTTTTTAGCAAGGGCATAAGCTTCATCTATAAACAACATTCCGCCAAGCGCTTTATCAATTAGACTTGTTGTTTTATCTGCTGTCTGTCCGACATAACCGGCTACCAATCCCTGACGATCTGTTTCAACCAAATGTCCTTTTGTTAAAATGCCAAGTGCGGAATAAATCCGGCCGAAAATTCTTGCCACGGTTGTTTTACCGGTACCGGGATTTCCTAAGAATAATAAATGTTCGTTCAGCGTCTTGCGAATATCTTCGCCCTGCTCGCTGAAATAACGAGCAAGCTTAACCATATCTTCAACTTCTTTTTTAAGTGAAGTTAAACCGACCAAATTTTCCAATTCTTTTAATGCTTCACTTAGCGCCTCTTCATTTATTGGAATCTTAACTTCCTTCGACGGAGATTTTTTTAACGTAGCATTAATTATTTCCCCGGTTATTGTAGTTAGAATTTCTTTAGTTCGTTTTTCTTCAGGAAGCTGTAAATAAAATTTACTTAAGTTGAGTTTAGACTCATCAAATAATTTTTTTACCAACCTAACATTACCGAAAGTTTTATCCCTCTTGCGGTAGAGTGCAATAAATTCTTTCTTAAGAAGTTCTTCAGCCTCGGCATTTATTATATAATCTTCTTTGTGAAGAAGCTGCTTTAATATTGTAATAAGTTCATCGGGAGAGTAGTCCTCAAAAACAAAAGTTTGAGAAAAACGTGATTTCAGTCCCGGGTTCGAATTCAAAAAAGATTCCATCTCATCCGGGTATCCTGCAGCGATAACAACAAATTCACCTTTACGATCTTCCATGCGCTTGAGAAGAATATCAATAGCTTCCTGGCCAAAATCTTGAGCACCGCCTTTTTTTACCAGAGTATAAGCTTCATCAATAAATAATACACCGCCCATAGCGTCATTAATAATTTTTTCTGTCTTCTGCGCGGTCTCACCTATGTATTGTCCTACAAGAGCTGAACGGTCAACTTCAATTACATGACTGCTTGGCAAAATTCCCATCGCATAAAAAATATCACCTAACAAACGGGCTATGGTAGTTTTACCTGTTCCGGGATTACCTAAAAACACAGCGTTGATTGCTATTTTTTCTTCGGCTTTAAGTCCTAATCTTTTTCGTTCCTTTAAAAATTCTAGATATGAGATAAAACTTTTAACGGATTCTTTGATTGCGGAAAGTCCGGTGAATGAATCGAGGTTTGCAATCAGTTCGTTTAGAGGTTTAACGGAGCGTTGTTCTCTAACCGGTTGAATATGTTCTTCCCCTTTTTTCTTCTCTTGCTTAAAGGTTTGTGTGATAACTTTCCCTTCTTCTACAACAGTTTCACCGGATATATAAAAATTCTTCGCGCATACCTTAAAATTATTAAGATAAATTTCTGCCCGTGCTTGTCCGTCTTTCCATATCGCAGATTCCCATACCTGTACAAAGATTGCTGAATCCCATTCTTTAATAACATTAAGCTGAAAATTATTTCTGCCTATTTCGAAATCATTCAAATACCAAACAGCAGAGCAGTTGAATAACTTATCTACATCATTATGAAACGGATTGTTAAAAATAACTTCTGCTGCTATTTGAGAAACTGAACGGGAAAATCCCTTACAGTAAATTCTGCTGCCGTGATTTTTCTCTTCATCAACATCAAAAACTTTTATCGAAATAATTTCGATATTGTCATTAGGATAGAGTACCGAATCGGTTTTATAGTTTGATACTGTTGAAGAAGTTGAAGTTTTTTTTATTTCATTTTTGTTAAGTTCAATTGTTTTTCTTTTTTCAGCAACTCTATTGACTTCATTATCAATTTCCATCTGCTCATATTTTTTAAGCGCGTTGTATATAATCAAAAACCGGTCGTTCTTTCTAAATTTACTTTCTAAATGATGAGCTTTTTTTAATGCGGGTTTAAGTTGAAAAAGGTAAAGCATGGATTCTAATTCAATCAATTCAGCTTCATCATTTTTATTTTTTTCAAGTATTTTCTTTGACACAATCAGGGAGAACCAGTATTCTTTAGACTTTAGAGCTTTGTTTGCATCGCGTAAAATCTTGTCTAAATTTTTTGAATTTATCAGAAACTTTGGTCTAAAAATGTCATGCGCTTTTAAAATCCAATGATTTAATTCTTTCCAACCTGAATTTTTACCATTATCAATTACCAGGGCTAAATCGAGTGCTTGTTTTGCTTCTTCAAATTTGTATAATCCGGCAAAAGATTTTGCTTTATTAAGATATGTCCAAGCCAATATTTCTTTTTGTTCTTTAATAGAATGATCAATATCTGCAATGGCACCTTCAAAAATGCTCATTCTATAAAGTAGATAAGCCCTATAGACTCTTGTTTTAACCGAATCGTTTTTTAATTCTACGGCAAGATTAGCATAATCCAGTGCTTTAGTTGGATTTCCATTTTCCAGAAGAGCCCATGCAAAACAAATAGTTGCTTCGCTGTCGTCTGGACGTGCCAGATATACTTTCTCTGCGGTTGTTAATGCAAGACGGAATCTGCCGTTCCATAAGTGGTCGTAAGCTTCTGCTTGTAGTGTATTTAATTCATCATCGAACAAAATTATTCTCTAATTTTTATGATGAAATTTATATTTCTAAAATCAATATAATAACTTAGATGGATTAACTAAAGAACTATCACATATTGATAAATCGCTTATCAATAAATTTTGAACTATTTTTAGACATATACGTCTAAAGCAACAAAGCTTGGAGATAATATGAAAACAAAAATAACACTGATAATATCTTTGATAGCATTTATAGTAAGCGGCTGCGGCTTTTGGGGAGTTAGAGGAAATGGGCGAGTAAAGGATCAGTCACGTACCATTATGGAATTTGATAAGATTGATGCTGGAGGGGCATTTACGTTAAAAGTTAAGGTCGGTCCCGCACCATCATTGAAAATTACTGCAGAAGAAAATTTAATTAATTATATCCGCACAAATGTAAAAGGAAATACTCTTGTAATTGACACTAAGAAGAATATTTCTCCTCGAAAAGAAATTTATATTGAAATAACTACTCCGTCTTTAAAATCTGTTGATGCATCCGGCGCAAATAATATTACTGTTTACGGAATTAGCGGCTCTGATTTTGAAGTTGATGTAAGCGGGGCGGGAAGTGTTAACTTAAGCGGGGAAGTGGATCGGTTTAGAGCCGATCTCTCCGGCGCAGGAAGTATTAATGCAAAAGATTTAAAGGCAAAAGATGTTAGGGTTTCTGTTAGCGGAGCAGCAAGTGCCGATGTCTATGCAAAAGATTATCTTGATGCGTCGGTTTCGGGAGTAGGCTCTATTAGTTACTACGGCGATCCTGCTAAAACCAGAACAGATGTTTCAGGCGTGGGCTCAATCTCAAGAAAATAAAATTAGAATAACTTAACAAAGCGGGATTAGTTTTACTGATTCCGCTTTTTTTATTTGTTATTTGGTCACTAGAATTTATCTTTGAATTAGATTTTGAATAAATAAAAATATTCCGGAATGAAAATGAATAAAATCCAAGTTGCAATATTGATGGGAAGTGATTCGGATTATCCTGTTATGCAAAAGACAGAAGAAGTTCTTAAAGAATTTAAAATTAGTTATGTAACAAAGGTTTTGTCGGCACATAGAACACCAAGGCAAACCATTCAATTCATTTCTTCCGCTGAGAAAAAAGGCGTAAAAGTTTTTATTGCAGGGGCGGGAGGAGCGGCTCATCTGGCAGGAGTTGTAGCAGCGCACACAGTTAAACCGGTAATAGGTGTTCCGATAATGAGTAAGACAATGAACGGATTTGATTCATTGCTGTCAACTGTTCAAATGCCTCCCGGTGTTCCCGTTGCTACTGTTGCAATAGATGGGGCTAAGAACGCTGCTTTACTTGCAATTCAGATTATAGCTGTAACAGATAAAGATATTTCGAAAAAATTCTTTGTTTATAAAAAAAAGTTAGAAAAAGAAGTTTTACAAAAAGATAAATTGCTTAAAAGATGATCTAAGATCTTGCAAGCATTTTTCCGTGAGCTACATAAACTGGGTCGCCGATCATTAAAGAAGTACTCCAATCATAGTCAATAGACTTTTCTTCTTTCCTCTCATCGCATTTCCGATGGTTACAGAATTTACAAACCTTTTCATTACAGTAATCCATGTGTATTCTAACACTACAGTTCGGAATTACTTCCAATAATTTTTTCTCAATGTAATTTTCCTCTAGATGAGATTCCTTAATTGTAAAGAAATAGGGAAGTAAAAAGTGAAAATCAATAACAACCATATCACCGGATTTCCAAAATCTTAAATGATGGATATCAATCCAAAAATCTTTACGGATATATTTTAATGTTCCGCTAATCGTCTCAAGCGTTTGTCTGTCAGTTTCATTCATTAATCCGCCGATAGATTCCCGAATTAATTTATAGCCCGTAACTAAAATATTGAGCGCTACTAAAATTGCAATCAATGGATCCAGTAAAAGAAACCCGGTTAGTAATACTAATATTAATCCAATAACTACTCCTATACTTGTGTAGGAGTCGGTTAAAACATGTTTTCCATCTGCAATCAGTGTTAAAGAATTTGTAGCTTTTCCTTTTTTGACTAAGTAAAGTCCTAGAAAAAGATTAATTGCACCTGCGAAAGCAATAATTATAGTGCCTATGTCTAGACTTTTAGTTGTTACACCGTGTATTAGGTCGTTTGCTGCATAATATATAATTGTGATGGCTGCGATGATAATTAAAAGTCCTTCTATTCCTGCTGAGAAAAACTCAATATTACCATGGCCGTAAAGGTGTGATTCATCCGCCGGTTTTGAACTTAAATAAATACTATAAAGCGCCATTGAAGTAGCAGCTACATGAACCACGGATTCTGCCGCGTCAGAAAATATTGCGCTGGAACCGGTTAAAAAATAAGCTGATATCTTGGCGAAGAACATTCCAATCCCAACAGAAAGTGAGAGCCAAGCCGCTCTTTTTTTATCGTTTAATTGATGATTTGAAGTGTTCATAATCTATAATAATTACAATTCGAAAATAAAAAATTTACTTGTATGAATAGCTATGATTATTATTAAATATTTTTTTATAGCAATCACTCATTTCTTCTTTGAAATAAGAAGAAAACCATTCTCATACTTAGGAAAAAAGACTGTTCCTCTGGATATAATAACCGCTAATTAAATTGAATTGATGAATCAACAAAACAAATTGATGGCATATTATATGCGACGTATGAAAAAATAATTAAACTAATTAAGAGAAAAAGATGCACAATCATTTTATTAATGAAGAAGCAGAAGAAATAAAAGTAAGAGATAAATCAGTAAAAAATATAATTAGAGTTTGCAGGGGTACAATTTGCCATGTAAAGAATTCTGCCAATGTTCTTAAAGAACTTGAAAATGAATTAAATATTAAAGCCGGGGAAACAACGAAAGATAAAAATTTTGCAATCGAAATTGTTACATGCATAAATGCATGCAGTATCTCACCGGTCATAAGTATAAATGATGATTTTTACGGAAGGATTGATGTAAATGATATACCTAATATTTTAAAAAAATATAGAAAGAAAATGAAGAACACTAACTATGCAGTATTTACAATTAAACAGAAAATAAATAATAATTAGTAACGAAGGAGCGAAAGTTATGACACTTATTGTTGTTATTGATGACGATCCGGATATTCTTGATGCGAGCAGTTTAGTTTTGAAATCGAAAGGCTACAATGTGCTGACAACAACTAATCCAAATGACGGCTACAAACTTATTAAAGAAAAGAAACCGAACTTAATTATTCTAGACGTAATGATGGATGAACCTGACGACGGATTTTTCTTAGCACAAAAACTTAGAAGAGAAAAAGTTACAACACCGATATTAATGTACACCTCAGTTTCAAAAGCTATCGGTATGGATTTCGGCAAAAATGAAATGGTTCCTGTTGACGACTTTGTTGAAAAACCGATTTCACCTGAAGAGCTTGTTGCAAAAGTAACTGCATTATTACAAAAAGCTAAGGAGAAAAAATAATGTTAGTTCTGGAAAAAAATGCAATGACAGATGAAATCGAAAGATTAGTTGATAAATTTGGAAAGAACCGATCATCTCTTTTACCGATTTTACAAGAGATTCAGAAGAATCATAAACACATTCCGGATTATGCTCAACAGGAAATTGCCCGTCTTCTTGATATTCATCCTGTAGAGATCTACAGTGTAATTTCTTTTTACTCATTCCTAAATACAAAACCGAAAGGAAGGAATATTGTACGGTTGTGCCAAACTATAACTTGCGATTTAGCCGGGAAAAAAGCAGTAGCTAATGCAATTGAACGTGAACTTGGAATAAAATTCGGTGAAACAACCAAGGATAATAAATTTACGTTAGAATATGCGAACTGCCTAGGAATGTGCGATCAGGGCCCTGCACTGTTAATCAATGAAAGAGTTTACCCTAAAGTTAATCCGGAAAAAGCCGTTCAAATTCTGAGTGAGGTTAAGTAATGGAAAAGAAAAATAGAAAAGGATCAGTTTTATTTTCAGAATATAAAAGGGGTGAGGGCATTAAAAAAGCAATCACAGTAGCACGTGAAAATATTCTTTTTGAAATACGAGAATCGAAACTTAAGGGAAGAGGCGGTGCCGGTTTTCCTACTGCTACAAAATGGACATTAGTTTCAGCTGCATCATCTGAAGAAAAATATGTTATATGTAATGCAGATGAAGGTGAACCGGGAACATTTAAGGACCGCGTACTTCTTTTAGAATATCCGGAATTAGTTTTTGACGGAATGGTAATAGCAGGATATGTATTAGGTGCCAAGAGTGGAATACTTTATCTCCGCGGTGAATATGAATATATGAAAAAGCCTCTTGAAGATTATTTAGAAAGTATGAGAGAAGATAATTTACTTGGTAAAAATATTCTCGGCAAAAAAGGATTCGACTTTGAAATAAAAATCAGAATGGGAAGCGGTGCTTACGTTTGCGGAGAAGAAACAGCATTAATTGAATCACTTGAAGGAAATAGAGGTGAGGCAAGAAACCGTCCTCCATTTCCTGTTACTACCGGATTTTTAGGAAAACCAACAACAGTAAATAATGTCGAGACGCTTGCTTCAGTTTCTCACATAGTAATAAAAGGCGGTGAATGGTTTAGAAAATATGGAACAGATAAATCAACAGGTTCTAAATTATTTTCCGTCTCAGGTGATTGTGAAAAACCGGGAGTATATGAATTACCGTGGGGAACAAAAATTTCTGAGTTGTTAAAACTGGTTGGTGCCAAAGATACGAAAGCAGTTCAGATCGGCGGAGCTTCCGGAGTATGTATTCCAAAATTTCAATTCGAGCGTACATTAGCTTATGAAGATATACCGACCGGCGGTTCAATAATTATTTTTAATGAAAAAAGAAATATGCTGAATGTATTAAAAAACTTTATGGAATTCTTTGTTGAAGAATCGTGCGGCCAGTGTACGCCATGTAGAATTGGAAATGTAAAATTACTTGAAGGCGTTGAGATGATCGAAAATTCAAAATATACATTTTCTTATATCAATCAATTAAAAGAACTAGGACGATCAATGCAAGTAGCATCAAAATGCGGATTGGGTCAATCGAGCCCGAATTCATTTATTTCGATTTTAGAAAATTTTAAGGAAGAGGTATTCAGCGGTAACGGAGGAACTAATGGAAAGTAAGGATAACTTAAGGGTACCGGGCAGTCAAAAACCATTAGTGATTGAGAAGCCGACAGATTTAACTACAATCGGCGGTACTGTTTCTGTCGAAATCAATGAGAAGAAAATAATTGTTCCTCTTGGTACAACAATACTTGAAGCTTGTAAAATGTCGGGAATTAGTATTCCAACATTATGTCATCACGAAGATTTATGTGTTGCCGGAGTTTGCAGAATATGTGTAGTTGAAGTTGAAGGTATGAGAACACTTCAAGCTTCTTGCGCTTTCCCGATTACGGCGCCGATGAAAATAAAAACTTCAACACCGATGGTAAGAAAAGCCCGCCGTCACATAATTGATCTGATGTTGAGCGAACATTATGGAGAATGTTATTCATGTTTTAAAAATGGGAAGTGTGAACTTCAAACTCTTGCCAAAGAGTATGGTGTTGATAGTTATACATTCGGCCATCTAGATAAACCAAAATATGAAATTGATAAATCTTCATACTCTGTAGTTCGGGATATGAGTAAATGCATTCTATGTAAACGGTGTGTAAGAACTTGTATTGATCTACAGGAAGTTGGAGTACTTGAAGCTGTTGATCGCGGAGATAAAACACACATCAGCACATTTTTAGATAAACCGCTTAGTGATGTAATATGTATCAACTGCGGTCAATGTATTAACCGCTGTCCAACTGCAGCGCTTCGTGCAAACGATCCTTCTGATGAGATATGGTCTGCAATTGATGATCCTAAGAAACATGTTGTAATTCAAACAGCACCATCTCCGCGTGCAGCTATTGGAGAAGAATTTGGTTTAGGTGCAGGTCATTCAATGACACGTGAACTAAATACTGCATTAAAAAGAATTGGATTTAATAAAGTATTTGATACAAATTTTACTGCAGATCTGACTATCATTGAAGAGGGAACAGAATTAATAATCCGTCTATACAGAGCATTAGTACAAAAAGAAAAAGTCGCTCTTCCTCAATTTACCTCTTGTTCACCGGGATGGGTAAAATTCATTGAGCATTACTATCCTGAGTATCTTGAAAATCTCAGTTCGGCAAAATCTCCTCAGCAAATGTTCGGAGCTTTGATAAAAACATTTTATGCAAAAAAAGCCGGTATTGATCCGGCTGATGTTGTCTCTGTTGCAGTAATGCCTTGCTCTGCAAAAAAATTCGAATGTAATCGTCCGGAGATGAATAGCAGCGGTTATAAAGATGTGGATTACGGTTTAACAACAAGAGAACTTGCGCGAATGATACGTGAAGCAGGAATTAATTTACCTGAAATGCCAAAGAGTGATTTTGATAATCCTTTCGGTGAAGCATCAGGTGCCGGATTAATCTTTGGCGCAACCGGAGGAGTTATGGAAGCGGCGATTCGTTCTGTTGTTGAATTTGTTCTCGGTAAAAAAGCTGAAGATATTTTTGAAAAAGCAAATATCATTCCTCTTCGTGGATTTGAAGGAATTAAGTACATGGAAATTCCAATAGGCGATAAAGTCGGCCCCGTTCCGGAAATTATTAAGCATCTTGTTCCTAATTGGGATTGGCTAAAAGGTGCAACATTAAAAATTGCAGTTGCTCATGGGACTGCAAATGCAAAGAAGATTATGGATAATATTAAAGCCGGTGGGAAATTCTCCGAATGCCATTTCATTGAATTCATGGCTTGTCCCGGTGGATGTCTTGGCGGCGGCGGTCAACCGATTCCAACAACACCTGAAATCCGTAAGTTAAGAGCGAAAGCAATTTACGCTGAAGATGAATCGCTAGAATTACGTAAGTCGCATGAGAACCCTCATGTGGTTCAGATCTATAAAGAATTTTTAACAGAAGGACCATGTGGACATCTTTCACATAAATTACTTCACACACATTACACGAAAAGAGGAAGATATATTGCTTAATTTTTTTTTAGGGATTCGCTATTGTGAATCCCTACTTTTAAAAAAATAAATGTGTTATATTTATATCGGCTTACTTATAGATTGAAGACGATTCAAATATTCAGATTAGATAAATGTTACCTTTAATTCCTGATTGGGCACATCATTACGGCGAATTTTGGAGGGCTGTTAGAGTCCGTAATTTATGGTTTATTAGGCTCAGATATTTTGCCGCATTAATTCTTTGTGGTTTTTTTCTTATCGGTGAATTCCTTCTTGATCTTAATTTTTCGAAAGATCAAATTATTGCAATTCTTAGCATTTCATTTCTTATTCTAATTTACAACATCATTCTTCATAAAGTCCAGAATTATGCAGGTAGCGATCCCGATAAATTTAATTGTCTGCATCTTTCACTCATTCAGATGATTCTGGATTTAACAGTTTTAATGGTATTAGTTTATTATACAGGATTGATCGAATCTCCACTTTATTTATTTTCCATTTTTCACATGATCATTGGTAGCATGGTTCTTCCGGGATACATTGTTTATTTAGCAGCGGGATTAATTAGTTTTACTTTTACTGTTCTAACATTACTTGAGCGATTAGGATCTATAAAGAATCATTTTATTTCCGGGCTCTCGGTCGGTTCGCATTTACATACTCTAACTTATGATATCCTGTTTATAATTATTTTCACACTAATGCTTTTTGTTTCAGTTTACATCGCGAACAGAATTGCTCACCAACTCTACAGAAGAGAACAGCAATTAAGAACATCACTTGAAAAACTAAACGAAGCGGAAATCACAAAGCAAAAATATACTATTGGTGTAGTTCATGAAATTAAAACACCAATTGCAGCCGTTCATTCTATTTTAGAATTAATTCACAAAGGTTTTGTAGGACCTATAAGCGAAGAAGTTGATCAAAAAATTAAAAGGGCTGAACTTAGAACAGAAGAATCTCTTGAGCTTATCAATGATATTTTAAAAATATCTAAACTAAAATTGCTTGAGATAAAGTTATCAGATGAAATTAATATATGTGAGTTTATCGGCAAGGTGATAGATACTTTCACAGAATCAGCTAAGGAAAAATCTGTAAACATTTTTTTTACCAATAAATGCGGTAAACAATTAGTAGTTAAGTCAGATAAAATATTATTTGAACTTGTAATCTCTAATCTTATTGCTAACTCAATTAAATATGTTGATTACTACGGTACGGTAGAAATAAGTCTTGATGATTTAGGTGATAAATATTCTATTGAAGTTTCCGATAATGGAATTGGTATTCCTGAAGTTGAATCAAAAAAAATATTCGAACAATTTTACCGTGCATCAAATATTGATAAAAAAATTCATGAGGGTACGGGAATGGGATTAGCTATCGTAAAAGAAATTGTTGAGAAATTAGGTGGGGAAATTAAAGTTACAAGTCCGTCTCACTTAAGTGGAGAAGGGAAACCGGGTACTAGTTTTGAGATATTACTTCCGTATAAGTTCAAACAATCAGTGTACGATATTTTTGAAGTTAACAATGAGGATTACTTAAAAAGCAAAAATAATTTTTATGATAATGCTGTTTAGCAGCCTCTGCAGAATTCAAATCTGGGAATATTCCATAAACTGAAGAACCGCTTCCGGATAGAGAGGCAAATAACGCACCCATTTGATATAGCTTCAATTTAATATTTTCTATTTCAGGATATTTACCAAAAACAAATTTTTCGAAATCATTTTTCACTTTCTGTCTTACTAAATCATAATTTAGTTTTCCCTTTTCGATCAATGAATGAAAATCCGTGTCGGAATTATTTGGTGTAATATTATGGAATGCATCCTTTGTTGAAATACTTATTCCCGGATTAATAATTAGTATTGTTTCAATTATTTCAAGATCAACTAATTCTAAAATTTCTCCTCTAGAAGTTCCGATAGCCGATTTTGATTTAATAAAAAACGGAACATCTGAGCCGAGCTGCAAAGCCAGCTCATTTAATTTTTTATTATCAAATCTTAGTTGAAACATTTCATTAAGAGAAATTAAGGTTGCTGCGGCATCAGAACTACCGCCGCCAAGTCCGGCTTGTGACGGAATATTCTTCTCTAAATTTATTTTAACATTTATTTTCTTACCGGAAACATTTTCCAAAAGGTTTTTTACCTTTACAACTAGATTTGAATTATCGTTGGGCACAGTATTTACATTACACTTAAAATTGAATTGAGCAGACAGTTCAAAAGTAAGAACATCATATAGATCAACAATTGGGTAGAAAAGTGTGGAAAGATTGTGAAAGCCGTCTTTTCTTTTTGCAAGAATATTCAAGCCGATATTTATTTTAGCCGGCGCTTTAATTTCCATATACTTCATTAAAATATTCCTTGATAGCTTTAGTATGATTCGGGTTAGAACCACAACAAGATCCAACAAATAAAGGATTTGATTTTAAGAAAAGTTTCAATAAATCAACATATTTTTTTGGCTCAATACCGCACGATATATTTTTATCTTCAACATTTCCTGCCCCGCAGTTTAAATATATTCCCCATGATTCGGGTAATTCATTTCTCTCGTAATATTTGGAGAATTGTTCGGGTTTAACACAATTGAATCCAATACTAAGTGGTGAATAATCTTCCAGCATTTTAATAGCTTCGGTTAACGGTTCACCGCTTAAGAGCTTAAGTTCGGAAGTAAAAAAGAAATTCATCACGAAAGGAATTGAATTCGTTGAACAAAATTTCGAGATGATCTCAATTTCATCACAATGACTTTGTGTTTCATTCCAAATAACATCAACTCCGCTTTTCCATAAAAATTCGATATGCTTTTTATGATTGTACTCCAAATCATATTTTGAAATTGTCCGTTCGGTTTGATAACAGTCTTCAGCAGGTGCATTTGAACCGGCAATAATAATTTCTTTCTCTTTTCGCGCTTCAGTTGCTAATTCAACACTTTTTTGAACTAAATCTTTATTTGTGGAATCAAGATTTGATTGCTTATAAACGGCTGGATTAGTTCTGAAGGTGTTTGTTGTTATAATATCAGCACCGGAATCAATATACTCTTTATGTAGAGCAACTACTTTTTCCGGATTTTTAATATTTACTATTGATGACCATAGAATATTATCTTCGAATTTTGTGTCTTGCTTCAGCAGACTTCCCATTGCACCATCTAAAATAAGCGGGCGGTTGAGTACTTTCTGTTTTACAAGAATATCAATTCTGGATTTATCCACTTTTCTTGCTGTCAAAATATTTGATCGTTTCGTTTACAATTTTTTCAAGATCAATCATTTGAATGCATTCTAAATTATAAGGACAAACTTTTTTCCAGCAAGGTGCACAGAAAAGTCCTTCCGGAATTAATTTTATACCGCGGTCATACAAATCAATTTCCGTCCAACAGCTTAATCCAAACCAAGCTATAACATATTTCTTTAGTGCGATAGCAAGATGCATTCCAAATGAATCGCCTGTAATTATAACTTGGGGAATGCTTTCATAACAAGCGCCCTTACGGACTCCGTCTTTTGTCGGTGTGTTTATTATTTGTTCGGAGAAGTGTGATGCTATTTCATTATTTCGTTCAACATCTTCCTGACCGCCGAGGAGCATAATCTTAAATCTCTTTAAAGACATGAATTTTTCAATTAAAGTTACATGCTGTTCTATTGTCATTTTTTTATTTGGATAGAGATTCGAACAACCTGTATTGAAGCCAATAACTTCATCCTTATTGTTAATATTTACTTTCTTCTTATATTCATTAATAAATTGAGTTTCTGAATCACTAAAGTTGAAAACATAATCATCACGTTTGTAACCAAGATTAAATGTTTCAGTTAGATAATCCTGCCCTAATCGTTTGTTGATTTTAAACTTTAGATTATCATTCATACCAAGTTCATAATTATAAGCCGCACCTTTATTTAATGGAATTATCTGTCCAACTTTATTGATACCAAACCCAAGTCGTTTTTTTGCTTTTACCTGCATTGCGATTGCACCCGAACGCAATGATTTATCAACGTTCATAACAATATCAAATTCCAACGATTGAAGAATGGAAAGGGTTTCAAAAGAGTAGGGCATTACACGATCTATGAATGAATTATTTTCTAGCAAACCGGTAGCGTTATTTAATGTGATCCAATAAATTGTTGACTTTGGATATTTTCTTTTTATAGCGGGAAGCTGTGCTGTAGTCATCAATACATCGCCCATAGCATCAAGATTAATGATAAGAATTCTTGTTCCTACCGGATTATATTCTTTACACCCGTCTTTCCAGCAATCATGATCGGGGAAGCAAGGCTTATACCCCGTAAAATTTTTACAAGTTTTGATCTTCTCTAACTTATTTTTTTTCGGCATTTATGTAAGACCTATTTCGTTAATCAGATTTTTAAATTTACTAAAAACTTCTTGAACAGGAATATCATTAATATTTTCAGTAGATGATTTAACTGAGTGGTGAGCAATATGATATGGCTGCCAGCTTACATAATTCCACTCAGGACTTGGATATAACGCTAATGTTGGAACTCCAAAAGCCGATGCGATGTGCACTGCTGACGTATCAGGAGTAATGACCAAATCCGATAATTTAATATAAGCAGCAAAATGCTGAATGGAAGCAAGCATACCTCCAAAACAATTTTCATTTCCTATAAATGATGCAAGTTTTTGCTGCTGCAACCGATCTGTTTCAGTTGAAAGGAGAAGGAAAAAACAATTCTTGTATTCGTCACTAATTAATTGCAAAAGAAGATTCCAATTTTCTATCTGCCAGTAGCGGATCTTAGCACCTGCTGAAATATTAATAGCTATTAGATGTTTATTTTTTTTGACTAAGCTAAGTTCGGTTTCTACTTCAGCTAATTCTTTTGAACCAACGTAGAAAAAAGGTTTTACAAGTTTTTCATCAGCTTTAATTCCTAACTGAAGTAGGAAATTATTCATACGCTCGATAATGTGAGAACTTTCTTTTTCTAATGGTATTACTTTGAAATTGGTATACAACTCATATTTAGGAAAATCATATCCGGCTTTAATCCTTGCACTCACAAACTTAAAAATCAGCGAACTTGTAGTTGATGGATTGTCGTTGAAATCGAGTATCATATCGTAGTGTTCTTTGTTCAACCCAATTAACCTTAGATAAAGAGAAGGATTTTTTTTAGAGTAGATAACTTTAGTTAATCTTGGGTTATACTTTAGCACATCTTTGTTAGAAGAAAGAGTAAGTAAGTGAATTTCTAGATGGGGATATTTTCCCTTTAGGACTTCAAAGACAAACGAAGTAACAACAAGATCGCCGATCTTGCCAAGACGAACAATCAAAATTTTCTTGATTGTAGTAAAATCAATTTTTGTTACTTGATTATCCATGAACAGGAATCACGATATTATTTTTAGAAATAAGAGACCCTACTTTGTGCAATACCTTCTCAACGGGAAGATCACGGAAACATTCATGCTTACGCGGGCAAACAAGCAAATTACATTCGATACATTCCAACTCATCCAAACGGATCCATTCATTTTTATCGCCGAATGGCCCATGCATATAAGGATTTGTCGGGCCGAACAACCCTAAGACCGGAATTCCAACAGCAGATGCAATGTGCATTGGTCCGCTGTCGTTTGCTATTAATATTTTACAGTGTGAGATCAAAGCGGCTAATTCCTGAATAGAAGTCTCCGGAGCAATAAACGATTTACTGCCAATCAATGAGCGAATTTTATTTGCATCTGCTTCATCGGACTTACCCCAGATAATAAAAATCTTTGCATTGTATTCTTTTATTAGAGCGTTTGAGATCTCAGCAAACTTCTCCGGATCGCACTTTTTAGATTTCCAGCCGCCGGTTGGACAAATTCCTACAACAAAATCATTTTCTAAAAAATTCTTCTTAAAATATTTATCTGCCATAGTTAAAGCAGATGAGTTGATGGAATAATGAAGTCTTGTAAACGAACTACTCAGACCGAGTAACTTCAAAGTTTCAAGATGAAGCTGAGCCGAATGATATTTACCACGCTCTTCCGGACCAAATAAATTATAAGCGTATTTCCTTCCGCGGTATGGAAAACCAACTCTATATTCTGCTCCGCTTAGAAAAGTTATTAATGCAGTTGAAGGGTTTGTAAAGAAATCAAAAATTAAATCGTATTTGGTCTTTCTGACTTGAAAAATAAGAGAGACTTTTTTCCAAAAATCATTCCGTTCAAAGAGAAGAACCCTGTTAATGTCTTTCAAACCAAGCAATCCCGGTTCTGACGGTTTCTCAACAAGATAATCAATCTTAGCATTCGGGAAATCTTTTCTAAGATTGTCTATCACGATATTTGAAAGAACAACATCACCAATTCCGCGCAGTTTGATGATAAGTATTCTACTAATTTTTTCTTTGTTGAGTTTTGTCAATCTATAACCGAATTTGAATTTAGAATTCTGACTTATTGGAAAATGATGAATGAAAGACAAAAACATTTTCTCAAATCTTGTTTTCAATTTACGAAGTTTCGATTACTCCATCAATGTACTACTTGAAATGATTCCTTTAACAAAATAAAGAAGTTCAACAGATTCGGAAGGCAAGACCACAATAATGACTGATGCTGTGATAGAATTGGGTAAATTCTTTTACATATATAACATATTGTGTGAATTAAAAACAAAGTTAGGTAAACTGTTAAAACAGTTAAGTAAATCACTATTGCTTTGTTTAACCCCGCGATTAATCGCGGGGGTTAGAAAAACAAAGCGCAATTGATAAACCGTTTTAACGGTTTACATTTTAACTCACACAACCGGTACACATAATATTTTTTCAATTGTTTTTGACAGAATTCGGTTTTTCAATTTTGCTCATCGCTCGTTCACTTAATGCAAGAATAGTGAGAGACGGATTAACACCCGGATTTGCAGATATCATTGAACCATCGCACACAAATAAATTCTTATAGCCAAATACTTTATTATCTTTATCAATTACTCCTTCAGATATATCTTTTCCCATTGTTGCACCGCCAAGAATATGTGCTGTTGTCGGAATACCTAAAATAATTTCAGACAATAAAGCACCCGGAGTACCGTTAACATTCTCAGCATATTTTTTTGCAAGCTTATTCGCCTCCGGCATAAATGCAGTTGGTAACGCGCCATCACCTAATGATGTTTTCATTCTAAACCAGCCATTTGTAAATCTAAGAGTTCCGCTGATTGTACGCATATACAAAAGTATCTGAGTTTTTTTTGCCCAATCCCATACAAAATAAAATTTGAAATAACGGAAAGGATGTTTAATAATTTCCAAAGCTGCTTTTACCAATCGAATAAATACATTACTCCCGATTACAAGCGGTGAAATTTGCAATCTCCAAAAACCGGAACCTGAAGGATAACGGACCGGTTCCAGATGACTATGTTCATCTGTATGAAGAATAGACCCTATAGCAATGCCGTCTGAAAAAACAGTTTCTTTTTTAGGCGATACAACACCCATTAAACTTTCTGAATTTGTGCGGACATTAAAACCAATCCTATCAGATAAATTTGGTAAAGTAGTTTCTTTCAATTTAAGCAAGAGCGGGATAGTTCCTAAAACACCGCCGGCAAAAACAATTCCTTTAGCTCTAAACTTACCTTTTGATTTGAAAAATTTTGTAGATCTTTTCCATTCAATTTCATAACCATCAAGGCAATCATTATTCTCTAAGGGAGTTATATTGTAAACTTCGGACTCTGCTTGAATTACAACGCCTTTTTTTTGTGCCAGGTAAAGATAATTTTTATCAAGTGTGTTTTTTGCATTCTGCCGGCATCCTATCATACAAGCGCCGCAGAACGTACAACCTGAACGATCCGGACCTTCACCGTTAAAGTAGGGGTCACTTACTGTTTTTTCCGGTTCTCCAAAATACACCGCTACATCAGTCGGTTCAAACTGATCTTCTTTTCCAATTTCTTTTGCCAAATTCTTTAATGCTTTATCACCGTTTTCCAATCTTGGATTTATTGTAACACCCATCATTTTTTTACTGAGTTCATAAAATTCTCGTAATTCATTTTCCCAATCGGCAAGCTGAGACCATGAACCGGTTTTAAAAAATTCTTTTTTGGGAATTGGCAATGTGTTTGCATAAACAAGAGAACCGCCGCCAACTCCAACACCCGATAATATTCCAACGTGACGATAGAATGTTATTTTAAATATGCCGTGAAATTTTACAAGCGGGATCCAAAGCCAGCGTTGCAAATTCCAATTTGTTTTGGCAAAATCATTAGGAGAAAACCATTTGCCTTTTTCAATCACTAAAACTTTGTAACCTTTTTCAGAAAGGCGAAGAGCAGAAACAGATCCGCCGAATCCGCTGCCAATTATGATGTAATCGAAATCATATTTTTCTTGACCTGTTGCCATTTTGATTGAACTAATATTTTTGTTGTTAATTCTATTTAATCTTAATTTAATATAAAGAAAAGGTTGTAAAAAACACGGAAGTGAGAATAAATTTTTGGCCAAAAGATTTATGATTCTTCTTGGCAGTATAAAAGTATGGAGAGTTGGAAGGGAAGAGTGTAGGGATAAACTTTTAGGTTTTTTGCTAAAATATTATAAAAGTTAACACTTAATAAATAATAATTAATTAGTGGGGAAATGAATTGAATAAAAATATAGTTTTTATTAGCCATGCAAGCGAAGACAAAGATAGATTTGTTTTAAAATTCTCGGAGTATTTATTAAAGAAAGGGATTGATGTTTGGTTGGATAAATGGGAAATGCTACCAGGTGATAGTTTAGTTGATAAAATATTTGAAGTTGGATTAAAAAGTTCTTCTGCTGTCATTGTTGTGCTTTCTCAAAATAGTATAATGAAACCATGGGTTCGGGAAGAGTTAAACACTGCTGTGATTAATAGAATTAATAGAAAATCAATATTAATCCCTATAATCTTGGATAATCTTCAAAGAGATGAAATTCCACAATCTTTACATAATATTGTCTGGGAAATCATACCTGATATAAATAACTTTATAAAAAGTGCAGATAGGATTATTGCTTCTTTAACAGGTCTAAAATCGAAACCCCAAGTTGGCAATTTACCCCAATATGCAAATTCTGAAATTGAAATAATTACTGACCTAACTAGAATAGACACCATAGTACTTAAAACAATCTGCGAAATTGGTATTGCAGATGATTTTTTATTAGCAGATAGCTCAAAAATATTTAATGAATTGAAAACTTCTGAATTACCATCTGAAGATATATTTGATTCTATAAAAATCTTAGATGGTAGATCATACATTAAAGCATCATGGCACACTGGGGGATTTTCACATGCTACTGTTACTCTATTTGGATTTGAGGAATATGCTAAAGTATTTATTCCAACTTATAATGAATCCATTAAATCAGTAGCATCATTTGTTGTAAATGAAAAGGACAAGATTCTTTACTCAAATAAAATTGCAGAAGTATTAACATTACCTTTAGCACTTGTAAATCACATTGTGGATTTATTTGAGAGCTATGGATTTGTAAATAAAAAAGTTATGACTGGAAATGTTACTATATTATATAATTTATCACCTGAACTTAAAAGATGGTTATCAGCAGTTTAAAGAACTAAGAAGAAACGGATAATTCCGTTAATAGTTATTTATTGATTTATTATATAGCCCACGAATTAATTTGTGGATTATAAATGGCAAAAACAAACACACCATTACAAATGAAAGACGTTAACAATAAATTTATAACAATGAAAGGGGGCATTATATGAGCAACATAAAACTCTTCGAATCAAAAAAAATCCGTTCCGTTTGGAACGAAGAAGAACAAAAATGGTATTTCTCCGTAATTGATATTATAACTGTATTAACAGAAAGTAACCGTCCAAGAAAATATTGGAGTGATTTAAAAAAGAAATTACTTAATGAGGGTTTCGAGCAGTTGTCCGAGAAAATCGGACAACTGAAATTAGAAGCCGATGACGGTAAAAAATATCTAACTGATGTTGCAGAAGCTGAAACGCTGATGCGGTTAATCCAATCAATTCCTTCCCCTAAAGCAGAGCCGTTCAAACGCTGGCTTGCAAAAGTAGGTTACGAACGGCTTGAAGAAATTGAAAATCCCGAACTTGCTTCTAGAAGAATTAGAGAAATTTACAGAGCAAAAGGTTACAGCGAAGAATGGATTGAAAAAAGAATACGCGGCATTGCTGTTAGAGATGAATTAACCGATGAATGGAAGAAACGTGGTGTAAAAGAACATATTGAATTTGCTATTCTAACTTCAGAAATAAGCAAAGCAACATTTGGTTTAACTCCTTCAGAATACAAAGAAGTAAAAAATCTGCCCGGTAAAGGTGAAAATCTTAGAGATCATATGAATGATCTCGAATTGATTTTTACAATGCTGGGTGAAGCCTCAACGACAGAAATAACAAAGAATGCCGATGCAAAAGGATTTGTTGAAAATAAAACAGCTGCAAAGAAAGGCGGCAAAATTGCCGGAGATGCAAGAGTTGCTCTTGAAAAAGAAACCAGGAAGAAAATTGTTTCTAAAGAGAACTTCATGCAGCTAACTGAAAAGAAAAAACGAAAGTTGAAATAAACTAACTAACCTCACCCGCCCGGCTAAGCCGGGCACCCTCTCCTTTCAAAGGAGAGAGGGGTAGGAGTGAAATCAAATTGAGAAGAAACTTATTCCGTAACCATCTCACAACCTGCGGGTATTTCCGGCTTAACCAATAAAACTTTTTCTTTGGTTACTGTTACTTGTCCTGGTTCGTGTCTTGCATTTTTTACAACATATTTTTTTAGCGTATATGTAACCGGAACAAGTTTGGATGTTTTTGCCTTGCTGTAAAATGCGGCAACTGAAGCCGTCTTATGCAAAATATTTTTTGGTACCGTTTCTTTTGTGTTTTCAACTCTTAGAACAACATGCGAACCGGAAACAGAGCGCGCATGAAACCAGAAATCATTCTGTTTTGCAAATTTGGTTGTAAGCATATCGTTGTTCTTACTGTCCTTGCCTACATAAATATTGTATTTGCCGTCAATTATAAAATGTCTGTATAACATTTTATCTTTTTTGTCATCTGTTTGCGCTGACTGCGTTTTCATCTTCAATTCTTTTTTTATTTGCAGAAGTTCTTCTGGATCTTCTGCGCGCTCAAATTTATCTCTTATTTTAATTAACCGTTCATATTCTTTTGCATTTGATTCGAGCAGTTCGCTCGATCTCTGATATTCGATCTTCTCTGCGCGTGATTTATCGTAATAGCGGTCAACATTTTGATTCGGCAAAAGTTTTTCATCAAGTTTAATTCTATGTATCTCACCGGAAGAGTAATCCTCCAGTTCAATTTCTTTCATTCCTTTGTGAAGTAAATTTAAATTAGCTATCAGTAGATCGCCGTATTGATGATAGACTTTTTCTTTTGTGCCGGCATCAACGCGTCCTTTTAAGTTATTCAGCTTACCGGTTAATGATTCAATTGTTTTCGCAAGAAATTTCTCAATCTCTTTTCTAACATTCTTAACCTTCGTTTCCGAGAAGGAGAGTGTAAAATATTTATTGAGAGCGCTGAAGTAATTATCAAACAAGAAGTACTCTATAGGAATAGGACGTGAGCTGAACGAAGCCGGATGAAAACTTGGTTTGCCTAAATTCTCATCGTAATAAACAGCAATTTTTTCGTGAACAATTTCATGGATCATCTCATCAAGATTTTTTCTAAAATTATTCATACGTGAGTCCGCCTCTCTTAAAATATCTTTGCCGATGAAAGGTAGTTTTCTAATCTTTTGCTCGTCAACTTCATTTTCGATGAATGAAGCAATTAATGGAAACGAATCTGTAAAATTCAAAGCAGGCAATTCATTAAAAAATCTTTCATGTTCTTCTTTATCAACTTTCTTGAAAGGATGTAATTTATTCTCAGAATTTAAAAGATAAATATTGGTTTGTCCGCCGCGGAAAATAACATATAATTTTGAATTGGCGAGAGTGAACTCAATTATACGGTCGCCCAATGCAATTTTAATTGAGTTAACCTTAGCCGGTAGAAATTTTTCAAAAAAACTAATTGTGTTCTTCTTTGCTTTATGATGTTCATCTTTTGTTGTTATAAAATACTGCTGCGGATTTGTAGAAATGATTAGGTGAAATAAAGGTTTGTCTTTCAACGGAATGTGAAGAAATAGTTTGTCTTTCTCTTGTGTGTAGGCCTCAAGAATTTGCTTCCCGTTAATTACAGCGGATAATTCTTTGACACATCTGAAAATGTAGAAATAATTTTTATACATAAGTACGCAAGAGAATAATTTTACTAAGTTTATGGATTAATTTGTTATGTGAATTAGAAATTAACCGTTGAAACGGTTTTATAATTACGAGTTTTTTTCATAACACCGCGATTAATCGCGGTGTTAAAGGAATAATAATAAAACATTTAACTGTTTTAACAGTTTATCAAACTTCAGTCTTTAATTCAAATAGTAAGTTAAATTAATCAAAAAGTTGAGCTATAAGCAAAGGCGGGAGTACTAGTTAGTCTAGATATTTTAATTATTGTATGATTGTCACTCTGACACTGAGCTCGCCGAAGTGGAAGAGTCTCGTTACGTTATAAAATTGAGATGTTTCACTTCGTTCAATATGACAATTATTAATTTTGCGTGGTTTCAAAAAAATTAAACTAAAGATTGTATAGGAGTTCATACTTTAATTATATTTCAGTTATGAAAAAGCACTCAAAAATATCTTGGAAAAAATTACTATACATCCTTGGTGGTATCTTTGTTTTTCTTTTCGTTATTGATTACATCCTTTTACCGCTTTATGTAAGCGGAAGTGAACATAAAGTACCAAATGTTGTTGGTAAACAAAAAGATGAAGCAATAAAAATTCTTGAGGATGCCGGTCTTAATCCTGTTGTACAAACATCACGCTATGATCAAAAATATCAGAAAGATCACGTGATATTTCAAAATCCCGCTCCTAACTTAACAGTTAAGAGCAATCGGAGAATTTATTTAACAATCAGCGGTGGCGAGCCGCAAATACCGATGCCTTCTTTAATTGGCAAGACGATTAGAGATGCAACTGTAACTTTAGAACGTCTTGGCCTTTCTATCGGTAAAATTGATTCTATTGAATCTGAATTTCCGGCCGGTATAATAGTAGAGCAGCAATATTTTCAAGGAAAAGAAATATCAAAAGGATCGGCAGTTAATTTTAAACTAAGCATTGGACCCCAGGTTGGAATGGTTCGTGTGCCAAGCTTATTCGGACAGACATTATCGGAAGCGGAAAAAATTCTTAAGAATAATTCTCTAAGAGTAGGCAATAAAGTATATATCTTTTCACAAAATTATTTACCGAATACAGTCGTAGATCAATATCCCAGTATAAATACGCTGGCAAAAATCGGCGATAGCGTTACTGTTACTTTAACCAGAACCAAATAAAGTGATATAAGTGAATTCAAAGAAATTAATTGCTTCATCAATTTTAAACTCAGATTTCTCAAATCTTTCGCAGCAAATTCGTTTTACAGAACTTGGAGGAGCTGATTGGATTCATTGCGATATTATGGACGGTAAGTTTGTTCCTAATTTAACCTTTGGACCGGTTGTAGTACAAGCTGTAAGAAAAATTACCAAACTTCCGGTTGATGTGCATTTAATGATCAAAGACCCCGATGCCTTACTTGAAAAATTTATTGAAGCCGGTGCAAACAGCATAACCGTTCATCAAGAAGAGGTTGTTCACTTAAACAGAACATTGACAAGAATCAAAGAGTTAGGTGCTAAAGCCGGAGTGGCAATAAATCCTTCTACACCAATTACCACGTTAGTAGATGTGCTTAATCTAGCCGATTTAGTTTTGATTATGTCAGTCAATCCGGGTTTTGGTGGTCAAAAATTTATTCAATCTTCAGTTAGAAAAATCCAAGAACTAAGTGATATGAGATCAAAAACTGCTTCTAATTTTGTAATTGAAGTTGACGGCGGTGTGGGCAAAAATAACATTAAAGAACTTGCCAATGCCGGTTGTGACGTATTTGTAGTAGGAAATTCAATATTCGGGCAAGATAACATCACGGCAGCTACTATCGAACTGAAAAATATGGTGTTGTAAGAAAAGTATCTTTCTTACTCTTTTCTCAAATCCATTCAAGATTTTTTTTTAATTTATATACGAAATTTGTGAAATTCTGTAATCTGATCGGCAAGAGGTAACCGTTGACAATCCAGCTAGTTGATATTTTTTACCCTAATGTCTTTCGAAGATATAGTGCGAAGTATAATATTTTCCGTGAATTATACGAGAAAGATCTTGTTGGAATTGAGATACGCGGAATTGAATTCAGACTTGCACAAAATATTAAAAAAATTATTTTAACCAATAAAGAGATCTGCTATACAACAGGTAAGAAAGGTGATCTATTATGTGATCTGTTGGTAATAGGCACATACGGAATTTTTAGAGAGTTATCAAAAGAAATTATTTCGATCGGTAATGAAGATCTGGGACAGAAAGTTGCACGCATTCTTCAGAATATTACGGATTATGAAAACCGTTCTATTCAAATCGGGAAAAATAATTTTCCTTTAGACCGTGCATACACTGTAGGCATCCTAAATGTTACACCCGATTCATTTTCCGACGGAGGAAAATATTTCAACAAAGAAGTTGCGGTAGAACATGGGATTAAATTATTAGAGAATGGAGCTGATATTCTTGATATCGGCGGAGAATCAACTAGACCGGGTGCTGATCCGGTTAGCGAGGAGGAAGAGATTAAAAGAGTAATTCCGGTAATCGAAGAAATTATTAAATTAAAACCGGAATCATTAATTTCAATTGATACGTCAAAATCCAAAGTAGCTAGTGAAGCATTACAACGTGGAGCTAAAATTGTAAATGATATTAGTTCCTTCACTTTAGATTCTAAAATTTTAGATGTTGTAAAACAATTTAATGCAGCAATGATTTTGATGCACATGAAAGAAACTCCAAAGACAATGCAATCTTCTCCTTTTTATGAAGATGTTGTTTCAGAAATTTATGATTATCTAACAGCTAAAGTCGAAGCAGCAAAAAAAATAGGAATCAAAACTATTATTGTGGATCCTGGAATTGGATTCGGAAAAAGAGTAATGGATAATTATGAATTGATAAAGAGATTAAACGAATTCAAAGGAATTGGACGGCCAATTCTTGTAGGACTTTCAAGGAAATCGTTTATAGGTAAGGCGCTTGAACTAAACATGGAAGAACGCGATGAACCGACACTTAGTGCAGAAACGCTTGCAATAAAAAACGGCGCCCGCTTTATTCGCACGCACGAAGTGAAGAAAACAAAATATGCATCTAAGTTAAACCGTTTTTTAGATAATCCGGAATTACTGCAGAATGTTTGAAATAGTTAAAATAGGATTTCTGTCAATATCATTTCTCGACCTGATTGATATTCTTCTTGTTACATTTATTTTTTATAAAGTTTATACAATTATCCGCGCAACAATTGCAGCGCAGATTTTTTACGGATTGATCATTGTTCTTATTCTTTCTTTTCTAGCGCAAGCAGCTAATTTCAAAGCACTCGGATGGCTGCTTAGATTACTTACCGATATCTGGGTAATTGCATTTGTAATTTTATTTCAACCTGAAATCAGAAGATTACTTGTATTTGTAGGCAAGAATCCGATCTTTAGAATGTTTATAAAAAGCGACGAATCTAATCTTGCAGATGTAATAACGGAAACATCATTTGAATTAGCACAGCATCAACACGGTGCTTTGATTGTTATTGTAAAATCAGTTGGTATCCGTCATATCGTTGAAACCGGTGAAGAAATAAATGCAAAAGTTACAAAAAACTTACTGCGTTCAATTTTTTTCCCACATTCACCGCTGCACGATGGTGCTGTTATCATAATGAATGATACAATCGAAGCTGCCAGATGTACATTGCCGTTATCAAGCGAGCCGGCAAAAACCGGCAGGCCGCTTGGCATGCGTCATAGGGCAGGCCTTGGTATTTCGGAACAAGCTGATGTAGTTTGCGTTATAGTTTCGGAAGAGACAGGTAGTATTTCGGTAGCAGAAGACGGGCATATGAAAACCGGTTTATCTAAAGAGGGACTTAGAAATTATTTAACTAGTTCACTTACTGATACAAAAGAAAAAGGTTTGAAAGGAATATCTCAAATGTTTAAAAGGAAGAAAATCTTTTCAGATCTAGAATAAAATCCATCATCTTAAAATTGAAATGATTAATTTTATTATTAATAACATATTAGTAAGTTTCTGGTAAAATAAGAAAGAGGGATACAATGAAATTAAAATATTTTTCTCATTCAGCATTTCAGATTACAACTGATGCCAGTAAGAAAATATTGATTGATCCTTTTTTGGATGGTAATCCGACTTCTCCGGTAAAATCGAAAGATGTTGATGCTGATTTTATTATATTGACGCACGGCCATGGCGATCATATTGGTGATTCATTCAGTATTGCGAAAAGATGCGGCTCACTTTTTATCTGTTGTAATGAATTGGCCAATTATTGTTCTTCGAAAGGTTTCAATGCCCATAATATGCATATTGGAGGAAGTCATAGTTTTGAATTTGGCAGAGTAAAGTTTACAATTGCACATCACGGTTCAATGACTTCGGATAATTATTATGCTGGAGAGGCATCCGGAGTGATTTTATCAATAGACGGAAAAAATTTATATCATACGGGTGATACCGGATTATTTTACGATATGAAATTGATTGGAGAAATGACACCGCTGGATTATATGCTTCTGCCGATAGGAGATAATTATACAATGGGAGTAACTGATGCTGTAAAAGCTGTTGAATTGGCAAATCCTAAAACAGCAATCCCAATACATTACAATACATTCCCGGTGATTCAATCGGATCCAGAAGAATTTAAGAAAAGGGTAGAGGCCACCGGCAAAAAAGTAATAGTACTTAAGTTCGGACAAGAAATTTTATTGTAAGCTAATTCTGTAATTAAAGATTCTAATTATGGCAAGAAAAATTGTTATTGCAAATCAGAAAGGCGGAGTTGGTAAAACAACTACTGCAATTAATTTATCTGCATCTGTTGCAGCAGCAGAATATAAAACACTTTTGATTGATATTGATCCGCAATCAAATTCAACTTCAGGAATTGGTATAGAGAACTATAAACTTTCTGTTTATCAGGCTTTGATCGGTATTGAAAATGCTGAAGACTGTATTATTAACACTTATATGCCGCATCTTGATATTATACCTTCAACAATAGATTTAGTTGGTGCAGAAATCGAATTAGTTTCTATGGAAGAAAGAGAATATTTGTTAAAGAAAGCAGTAGCAACTATAGAATCAAGATATGATTTTATTTTTATTGATTGTCCGCCTTCACTTGGTTTGCTAACATTAAATGCTTTGACCTGTGCCGATTCGGTTTTAATTCCAGTACAGTGTGAATATTTTGCATTGGAAGGATTGGGACAGTTATTGAACACAATTAATATCGTTAAGAAAAATCTTAATAATGATTTGACAATTGAGGGTGTACTATTAACCATGTTCGATACAAGATTACGGTTATCACATCAAGTTGTTGAAGAAGTAAAAAAATATTTTGGTACAAAAGTATTTCAGACAATCATTCATAGGAATGTTAGATTGTCGGAAGCACCGAGTCATTCTAAACCGGTTATACTTTACGATGCAAGTTCAGTCGGCGCACAAAATTATATAACTCTCGCATCGGAATTAATTCAAAGAAATAATCTAGAACAAAAGAGTGTAGTTAATTGAGTAATTTGAAACCAGGATTGGGAAGAGGATTAGATGCGTTAATTAATCCTCAGATGAAAGATAAAATAGATGCACCTATTGCAGTTTCTAATAAAGATTTGCAAAAGGATGACGGTACATCTTACGACGTATTGGCAAAAATTCCAATAGGTGCAATTGCACCAAATCCCTATCAACCCAGAACAGAATTTGATCCTGAAGCACAAGATGAATTAAGAAAATCAATACTCGAGAATGGTTTGATCCAGCCTGTAACTGTTCGAAGAGTTTCAAAGGACCACTACGAACTAATTTCCGGTGAACGAAGACTCCGTGCATGTAAAGATGTTGCAATGAAGGAAATTCCCGCTTATATAATCAAAGTCGAAACTAAAGAAGCAATGCTTGCACTTTCTCTTATTGAAAATATTCAGAGAGAAGAATTAAATGCTATCGAAGTTGCAAATGCATATAAGCGATTAATGGAAGAATGTAATCTTACACAAGAAGAAATTGCCGATAGAGTTGGGAAGGATAGAACAACGGTAACCAATACAATCCGCTTATTAAAATTACCGCAGAGAATACAGCAAAGTTTGATTAAAGACGAAATATCAGCTGGGCATGCGCGTGCGTTAATAAATATTCCGAGTGAAATAATTCAACTAGAGATTCTTGATAAGATTATCAGCCATAATCTCTCAGTGAGAAAGGTTGAGGATATCGTACGTAAGCACACAAGTTCAAAAAGCGGTTCGAAGAAAAAAGTTTCTGTTCATGTAAAGAGTTTAGGCAATTTATCACAAAAAGATTTGGAAGAAAAACTACAAAACATTTTAGGCACTAAAGTAATTTGCAAGCAAAAGAAAAATGGAGCCGGCGAATTAATAATTGAATATTATTCATTAGATGAGCTTGAAAGATTATTTGAACTATTTGAAATTATCGGCAAAAATTATAATTAAGTTAATCATACTTATTTTATTCCTACATTTATCCGCTGAAAGCACTTCAGCGCAAGTGCAACCTTTGGATTCCAACAGCGTCAAAATTGATACAAGTAAATTTGTTATGAAAAAATCTGCATGGGGAGCTGTGCTAAGAAGCGCAGTAATACCCGGCTTCGGCCAATTCTATAATGAATCTTATTGGAAGATACCTGTTATATGGGGATTTCTGGGCTGGTTCGCGTATCAGTGGAACACAAGTAATAATTCGTATATAAATTACCGCGATCTCTACAACGGAAGCTTAAACCAAAATAGCAGCGGAAATTCTTCATACTTGAATTTAAGAGAATTTTATAAAGACCAACGCGATCTATTTGCAGTATTTTTTAGTCTGGCATATTTACTGAATCTAATTGATGCTTATGTAGATGCACACTTATTTGATTTTGATGTCTCAAAATTCGGTACGAATGAAAATTATAGAGTCTCTCTAAAAATTAAGTTATAACTGATCCGATATGAAAAATGTTTTAGTCTGCAATAATTGTAAAAAAGAAAATCCATTTTATTCGATGATTTGTTCGAACTGCAATTCATTTCTTAGATCTAAGATACCAAATATTGATTTATGGGAAACCATAAGTAAACTAATAGAAACACCGATACAAGCTTTTAATAGAATTATCCAAGCAGAAAATAAAAATTTTGTTGTGACTTTGATGATTTTAGTTTGTGTAAAATTATCTTTGGCAACAATGATAATTTATAATGCGTTCTATAATTCCAATGGGGTACAAATTACTTTTTTTAATTCGTTTCTATTAGGCGGAGTGCCGTCTATTATATTACTTTTGTTTTTTTCTTTGATGATAACTTACTCTAATAAATTCTTTGGGATCGAAAATAGGTTTAAGGATAATTTTGCAATCTATATTTTTAGTTTTATTCCCATGATTGGCGGATTAGTTGTTTTAATACCAATACAATTTGCATTATTCGGTGAATATTGGTTTACATTTAATCCATCTCCGTTACTAATGAAACCCACACCTTCATTGATTCTTCTAATAATTGAGGGATTACTTTTCTTATGGAGCAGTATTCTTTTCATAGCGGCTACATATTCACAAACAAGAAATAAATTTTATTCTACTTGTACAGGGGTTATTTTAACGATGTTAATTATTGGTATAATCTATTTCAAGATTTAGTAAGTTATTTTTAATTAAGTAATCAACAACAACTCCATATCTTAATCCTTTTGTACTTACTCTAACTTGATTAATATTTATCTGCTTCATTAGTGATACTAAAATTAAACAACCGGCTAATAGAACATCTTCTCTACCTCTAACGACTTCACCAAATCTTTCCAACACCTGATATTTATTCAGTTTAACCAGTTCACTTATAATAAGTTCAATATCGTTTAATTGTAGAATAAAATTCTCAACTTTGCTTTCATCATAGGTTCGAATGTTTTGTTTAATGCAAGATAATGTTGTAGGTGTACCAGCTACGGCAATGGTATCAAAGTTTCCAGAATAATTTCCAAGCAATTCGGAAAATATCTTTTTAGAATATTCCATAGCATTTATTTTTTCATTCTCTTTAGGTGGATAATTGCTAAAATATTTCTCAGTCAGAGATACAACTCCAATGTTAAAACTCTTCTTAAAAAGTATGGAAGAATGATTCCCATGGACAAATTCAGTGCTGCCGCCGCCGATATCAATGACATTATTCAATGAATTAATTTGGAAAGGGAAGATAGAGCCAAGAAATGTTAAACGTGCTTCTTCATCACCTGATACTATTTTGATTTTCCAGTCAAACAATTTTTCGATTTCATAAATGATTTCATCACTATTAGAAATTATTCTGAAGGTATTTGTAGCTGTGATCAATACTTTATCACAATTAAATCTTATAATTTGTTCTTTATAAAGACTTAAAACAGTTATTAATAAATCAATTTTAGATTTACTAAGTTGATCACCAATCTTTAAGCCTTCACTAATACGGGGCGATTCATAATAGTTAGCTAGAGGTTTAATATTTTTTTTGTGTGTATTGTACTCTGCGATAAGTAGTAATACTGTATTGGAGCCGATATCAATAGAAGCAATAGTCATATTTTTTATTTATTTTTGTACAAAAGTAATCTCACATGAAGAATCTAAATATTTTCTCTAAAACAGTTTTACTGTTCACAATTATTTTCTTTACTGTTTGGCTAGGTGGATATATAGCCCGTCAAATAGCAGTGTACCAACTATTTGAACCGGTTGAACTAAATCTCAGAACATTTTACAATACTAATAATTTATCTTCAGCGATTTCTCTTTTGGTCCCATTAATCATTTCAAATCTAATAACATATGCATGTTTTCTATTACTATTTTTGACTTTTATTATAATCTCAAAATTGAACCTTAGAAGAAATGGGTGGTTATTTATTATAACCTTGGTAATAATTATTACTGCTCCATTCGAAATATACTTATCTTTAATTGATTATAAAATTATAAGACTTGGACTTGCTAACATTAATGAAGCTAATCCTATTATAGAATTGATAAAAGAACGAATTACAAAATTGAGTAGTTTTTCTTTAATAGAAATATTTTCTTACATATCAATAATTTTTCTAGTATTATTTAAACCTCTACAGAAGTCGAATGAAAATTAAAGAAAAAGAATTCGAAACAATTCTTCAAGATTTAAAACAAATTGCACAAGAACTTGGAGCAAAAGTTAGATTTGAGAGAGGAGATTTTAAAGGCGGTTATTGTATTGTTAAAGAAGACAAAACGATAGTTATAAATAAATTATCAACTCTACAAAAAAAAGTAATGATCCTTACATCTGCACTAAAAGATCTTGGTGTGGAAGAAAAGTATCTTCCCCCAAGGATTAGAGAAATAATTGAAGAGATAAATGAGAAATGATTAAGATACTTGTTATTAATGGGGCTAATCTTAATATGTTAGGAGTGCGAGATAAAACAAATTACGGTTCACTGACTTTAGACGAAATTAATACACTCATCAAAAGTGAATTTAATGACGTAAATTTTACGTTTTTCCAATCAAACGCTGAAGCAGAGATAGTCAATACTATAAATAATGCTAACAATTATGACGGTATTATCATCAATCCCGGTGGGTTTACACATACATCTTTAGCAATACGCGATGCACTTGAGAATGTAAAAGTTCCAAAAATTGAAGTTCATCTATCTAACCTGGCTTCTAGAGAAATATTTAGAAATACTTTTCTAACAACTTCAAAATGTGATGGTTACATTTCCGGCTTTAAGGAAATTAGTTTTCTTTCTGCTGTTTATACATTAACAAAAATATTAAAGAAAAATTAATTACACGTAAACTCAATTATTGCGATTATATTTTTCTTAATCTATCTTAGCTATTAGATTTTAAGGACAAAGCCATGAAAGATTTTGGACTAAAAAAATTATACTACTCTATAAGTGAAGTTAGCAAGTTAGCAGGATTAGAGCAGTATATTTTAAGATATTGGGAAACTGAATTTGAACAATTAAAACCAGGAAAGAATAGAGCCGGTAATAGGATCTATACGAATAAGGATATTAAATTAATTCTTCAGATTAAAAGATTATTACGTGAAGAAAAATATACTATTGAAGGTGCAAAAAAAATCTTAAGTGATCTGGTACTTGAACCTAATTTACAAAACACACAAAGTGAAAGTGAATCGAATAAACAAAAAATTATTTCACCGCGTCCCTTAAAAAAAGATTTAGAGGAGCTAAAAAACTTTTTACAATATTTACAGGCTGCAATGTAAATCCGGAACGTAGCGCAGCCCGGTAGCGCACTTGAATGGGGTTCAAGGGGTCGCGGGTTCAAATCCCGCCGTTCCGACCATCTACAAGGCACATAAAGTATGTGCCTTTTTCATAGTAACTAAAAAATTCTAGGATAATAATGATTGATCTTACAGTTGATAAACCAAGATGTAACTGCGGGGTATTCGGATTTTATGGCGGGAAAGATGCGGCTATAACAACGTATTACGGTTTGTTAGCATTACAACATAGAGGACAGGAAGCTGCAGGTATTGTTACACTATCAAAAAGTGAATTTGGGAAACCGATCTTTAATATTCATAAAAGTTTAGGTTTAATCTCGGAAATTTTTAACGATGAGAAAATATTTGATAATCATCTTTCCGGATTTGCAGCAATTGGACATAATAGATACTCTACTACAGGAGCTTCTGATTCTTCTAAGAATATTCAACCTTTTACTGTTAATTACCGATTAGGAAATTTAGCTATAGCCCATAATGGGAACTTAACTAATGCTAAATCACTTCGAGAAGAGCTTGTTAACGATGGTGCAATTTTCCAAACAACAAGTGATACTGAAGTAATATTACATTTAATTGCACGAAGTAAATTAGAAAATCAAATAGACCAGATAAAAGAAGCTTTACAAAAAGTTAAAGGTGCTTATAGTATTGTCATTCTAACTAATGATAAATTAATTGGTGCAAGAGACCCAAATGGTTTTAGGCCTTTAAGTATTGGAAAATTAAATGGTTCATTCATCATTACTTCTGAAACATGTGCATTAGACATTAATTCGGCTACTCTTATTAGAGATGTTGAACCTGGTGAGTTGATCATAATTGATCAAGCGTCTCACAAAGCAGGGGAGTATAATTCACAATATATTTTTGATGACTGTGTTCAACCAAAACACTGCATTTTTGAATATATTTATTTTTCTCGCCCCGACAGTAGAGTATTTGGTTCTAACGTAGATAAGATGAGAAGAAAATTGGGAAAGGTACTAGCTCAAAAACATCCTGTAACAGACAAAGATGGTGATAAAATAATCGTCATTAGTGTTCCAGATAGTTCGAATACAGCAGCGATAGGATTTCAAACACAATTAGCCAAGCAAGGAATTAATTCACGACTCGAAATTGGTTTGATAAGAAGCCATTATATTGGTAGAACATTTATTCTACCGGGCCAAAAAGCGAGGGAACTAGGGGTTAAAATTAAATTCAATACAGTTAAGGGTGTTCTTGAAAATAAAACTGTTGTACTAATTGATGATTCAATTGTACGTGGGACGACATCCAAGCAATTAGTAAAATTATTGAGAGAAGCTAAACCAAAAGAAATTCATTTGAGAATTTCTTCACCACCAATTATTAGTCCATGTTACTATGGAATGGATTTTCCTTCTAAACAAGAATTGATTGCGAACAAATTCAAAAGTAATATAGAAGAAATACGAAAATATTTAGAAGTTGATAGTCTTGAATATTTAACAATAGACGAATTGCTAGATGCCATGATTGACCATTCACCAAATGATTTTTGCACAGCTTGTTTTTCAGGAAAATATCCGATAGAAGTTGATATGGGTATTACAAAAGAAATTTATGAAGATTAATAATATGAAAATAAAATTTAAGGAAATATTGCTACTGCCAAACCTAATCAGTTCTTTCAGACTTTTATTATTTGTTCCTTTCTTATTTTTATTTTATAACTACAGTACAATTGAAAATAACCGGACTTTTATCTTAATATTAATTTTTATTGCTTTTGTTTCAGATTTATTGGACGGCTTTGTAGCGAGAAAAACAAATACAATTTCAGAACTTGGAAAAATAATTGATCCTCTTGCAGATAAAATTCTTGTGGCTTTGATTGTGATTAATCTTTATTGGTTGAATGAAATACCTGCATTTTTTTTCTGGATAGTTTTAATTAGAGATTTATTAATATTTATTGGTGGGATTGTTATTTCTCAAAAGATAGGGAAAGTGTTGCCATCAAATTTGCTAGGCAAATTGACAGTCTTTTCTATCGGTTTATTTATTATTATAACTTTATTCCAAATTAATCATTCAGAATTTTTTTACAAACTAATTTTAATTTTAAGTTGCTCTTTTTGTATAGCTTCATTTATTGGATATATAATAAGAGCAATTGAAATGATAAAGTGGAACAGTAATGAAAATATTACAAAAATTAGCAATTGATAAATTAAAAGTGGGTTTGTCGAAAACTCGCAATAACCTTTTCAATAGGATTAAAGAAGTAATATCACTAAAAGCTATTTTAGATGACGAAACATTTAACGAATTAGAAGCAATTTTACTTAGTAGTGATCTAGGGAGTGAACTCACCGAGATAATAATTAATAAAACACGAACTTCGCTATTAAACACTAACGATAGATCTCTAGAAAATATAAAAAAAATAATGCGTGAAGAACTACTTAATATTTTTCGCAAAGAATTAAATTCTAATAATCACTCAGAAATTGAAAAGTTTAGACCTTATGTAATAATGATTGTTGGTGTTAACGGGTCTGGAAAAACGACAACACTAGCAAAACTTGCCTATAAATATAAATTAGAAGGGAAGAAGGTAATTATTGCTTCTGCTGATACTTTCCGTGCAGCTGCTAATGATCAACTTAAAACATGGTCCAATCGAATTGGTGTTAAACTTGTTGAAGTTAATTCCAATGATCCTTCTTCAGTTGTGTTTGATACATTAAATGTTGCAATTGTTAACAGCTACGACATTGTTTTAATTGATACAGCGGGACGACTTCAAAATAATTCGGACCTAATGCAGGAATTATCAAAAATTTTAAAAGTTACTAATAGGTTATTACATTATGCTCCCAACGAGATTTTATTAGTCCTCGATTCTAATTCAGGTCAGAATGTTAACTCCCAAGTTGACTCATTCAATAAGAGTTCAAAAATTACAGGTATGATACTAACCAAGTTAGATGGTACAGCTAAGGGTGGTGCAATATTGCAGCTATGCTTAAAGAACAGACTGCCACTTAAATATATAGGAGTTGGAGAGACAGTGGAGGATATCGAGGAATTTGATTCAAACTTATTTATAGATGCTTTTTTTAATTAATTTATTGTATATTATAGTTTACATAATATACATTATGTGTGATTAATATTCGTAAAAACCTAGGTTTGTCTTTCTGCCTAACCTCCCTGCATTTACCATCTTTTTAAGTAAAGGGCAAGGTCTATATTTTGAATCTTGAAATCCTTCATATAGTACTTCCATTATATTCAAACAAACATCTAGACCAATAAAGTCAGCCAAAGTCAGGGGACCCATTGGGTGATTCATCCCCAATTTCATCACTGTATCTATATCTTCAGCTTTGGCTACACCTTCATACAAAGCAAATATAGCCTCGTTTATCATAGGCATTAATACTCTGTTAGATATAAAGCCAGGATAATCAAACACTTCTACAGGCTTTTTTCCAATTTTTATTGCTAGCTCATATATAGTTTTAAAAGTTTCATCAGAAGTAGAATATCCTCTTATTAGTTCTACTAATTGCATGACAGGAACAGGATTCATAAAATGCATGCCTAAGAATTTGTCACTACGGATATCTTTTCCCAATTCAGTTATAGAGATTGAAGATGTATTCGATGTAATAATACAATCAGGATTAAGTATATTATCTAGGTCTTTTAATAAAGATAGTTTAGCATGTTTATTCTCATATATAGCCTCGATGATAAGATTTGTATCTTGATCAATATTTTTATGTCCAACTAAGGGGACAATATTATTTAGAAAAATATTTTTATCTTCAGCAGTCATTAAGCCTTTTTTAACTTGCCTATCCATATTATTGTTTATTGAACTTAGTCCCTTATCAACATAAATTTGCTCCGCGTCAATCAAAAATATCTTAAATCCATATTGTGAGAAAACATGGGCTATACCACTGCCCATAGTGCCTGCTCCAATGATCGCAATTTTATTAATCAACCTCATACCTCACCTTATATATATTGTTGCAACGCCATTTCTCAGGGACTTCCCCTATGACTCTACTTCAAATGAAAGACAACATTTTAATTTGCCACATGGACCACTCAATTTCCCCATGCTTGAAAGGAGGTTTTGTTCATTGGCTAACTGTGTAGATATCCTCTTAAAACTAGTTAAGAAAGAAATACAACAATATTCTCTACCACATGTACCTACCCCACCTACCTTTTTTGCCTCATCCCGTACACCAATCTGCCTTAATTCAATTCTTGTTTTGAATTCAGAGGCTAATTCCTTTGCTAATTCTCTAAAATCAACTCTCCCATCCGAAGTATAAAAGAAAAAAAGTTTCTTACGGTCAAATTGGTAATGGATACTAACTAATTTCATATTCAAATTAAATTTTTCTATTGATCTACGAAAGAATGGACCAGCCCGTTCTTCATCTTGAATATTTTTTCTAACTCTCTCTAGATCCTCCACTGATGCTTTTCTAATCAAGATTGGTAAAAAATCTTCATATAATCCAAGATAATGTCTTTTAAGTTTTACCATTTCGCCAATTAGTTTCACCTGTGCAATCTCAAGTGAATCATTATTTTGAACAATTATAAAATCTTCAGGAAAGATATTTATTTCTGCATTAGATGGTATTTCGACAAATCCATTATTGAGTAATCCATTACAAGAAACCTCTACTATATTTCTATAATCAATTACAAATTTTTCATTATAACATACACCACATGTAAAGCACGAGCTTACATTTATATGTTTATTGTAAATATTATTAATTACTATTGATTCAATGAGAGAATTATGAAAGGAATTTTGCTGGTTATCATCAGTTAATAAAACAGCATTTGGGGGATATTTAGAATCTATGTGAAACAAAATTTAGTTCCTAATTGAAATAGAAGCTATTTCAAATATAAGACTAAGACATACTACATTCAAGTTGATGTTCTTATCTTCACTTTCTTCCAATTTATCTATGGAATTAAATATTTCCAAAATTTTTGTCTTGTTAAACCGTTCATTAAATTTCACTAGTGTTTCCTTATAATCCTCAAAAAAGTATTGTATCAAAGAATATTTATTACGAGCTACATCATTGAACCATATTTTAATTAGTCGAGTAATCTGTTTTATCGAACCATCCCGACTTTGTTTTAAGAAAATACTAAGTTCATTATATGCTAAATTGTATTTTTTACCAAGAGAAAATCTCAAAAAAGATATAGTTTTTGCCAATAAAATATTAAAATCTGTATTAAGTAAGTTTGTTGCAGAAGTAACTGAACCCTCGGCAAAAAATGATATTTTTGACGCAATTTCTTGTTCTATGAAAAAATATTTTACAAGTATTGTTTTAATTAATCCAGCTGAAAGTGGTTCAAAATTAATTTGCCAACAACGTGATTGGATCGTTTGTAAAAGTTTATTTTTATTTGCTGTCAAAAGAATAAATATTATTCCTTCAGGAGGCTCTTCTAAGTTCTTTAATAATGCATTTTGGGCTTGATCGTTCATTAAATGCGCGTCTTCTATAATTACAAAACGATAATCAAGCTCATCTATAGTCATGTTTACGAATTTCGTTATCTCTCTAATACTATTTATTTTAATATTGTTAGCATCCTCAATAGATATTCTATGATAAGGATTTTTACTTTTTTTCTCGATTTCTTCAGCTATAGCAAGTAATACGTCCTTGGATAATTTTTCTGTTGCATTATCATCACCGGTTTCCCCTTTTCCTCGTGGAAGTGGTATTATTAATTTCAAGTACGGTTCTTGTAATGCAGAGATTTTATGAAAAACAGAATCTGATTTTGTTTGATCTGATTTTTGATTTAAGATATATGCAAATTGAATGGCTGTAAAAAATTTTCCTACTCCTTCATTTCCGCAAAAAAGAAAGGCGTGTGGTACACGCCTTGATTCACAAATTTTTGCTAAAATTTCTTTAGCCCTGATCTGTCCTGGTATTTTATCCCACAATTGATTCATAACTCTACTGATTATTACGATTTAAATTCGTCATCATCACTGTAAAAGAAATCTTCATCACTAGGGTAATCTGGCCAAATATCTTCTATTGTCTCATATGGTTCATCAGAATCTTCTAACTCCAGTAAATTTTCAACTACTTCAAGCGGAGCTCCAATTCTTTCTGCGTAATCTATTAATTCTTCTTTTGTAGCCGGCCACGGAGCGTCATCTAGATAAGATGCTAATTCGACGGTCCAAATCATTGTCAATTCTCCTGAAATGGTTTATTATTTTTTGACAACTTCAAAAATATTTACATCATCATAAATAAAATTTCGTGGATCTAATGCGATACCATTATGTCTTACTTCGTAATGAAGGTGGGGACCTGTAGAGAGTTTCCCAGAATTTCCTGAGGTTGCAATTAAATCTCCTCTTTTTACTTTTTGCCCTTGCTTAACACTCATTCCATCTAAATGAGCATATATAGTTCTATAACCATAACCATGGTCAATTTCTAACGTAAGTCCGTAACCGCTTCTCCAACCAACAAAATCAACAGTACCTCCACCAGGGCAATATACCTTTGTCCCAATATCGGTTATAATATCAATGCCATTATGCATTCTCATAATTTTGAGTATAGGATGAAATCTCATACCGAAGTCATCTGCCTGTCTACCCTCACACGGTTTTATCGCAGGAAGTGCGTCATACATCTTTTCATTTTCTTTTAATGTCTTTTCTATTTCTTCGTAATTATTTTTCTCGAGTTTAACTTTAAGTGATATTTTATTTACAAAAGCATCTACATCTTCAAGATAATTATCAATTTTACTTACACTCGATGTTTTGATTGGTTCAAAAATACTTCCACCAACACCATAAAGATTTTGATCGGTTTGAATAGGTTCTAGATTTGCTTTTAATCTTAAATCATGGCTCTGATTTGATATTGCAGTTATTCTTTCATCTAATTGCTTGTAATCAAATAATAGTTTATCAAATTTTTCTTTTAGAAGTGCATTATTTTTTTTCAGTGTTTTAACTTCAGAGTCGGGATTTATAAATTCATTAAATACCATAAAAGTGCCAAACATAAAGAAAGACACCAATACGGAGAAAAATAAGACGAGAAATACAAATTTCTTATAGAAACTGCGTATTTCTACGAATTTCAGCTTAGTCTTTGAAAAATAGTAAAATTTTTTCATATCAAATTAGGGTGCGAAGATAATAAATGATCTCTCTGTAGTCAAGAATAAAAACCCAAACAATATTATTCAAAATCATGCTCAAAATAATCTATAGATCTATTCATTTCTTCATTCTTTAATTGAATCTTTTTTGAAATTCTATCCGTTAAAACTTTTGCAGCATCATAACCATAATGTTTGAGTAAATAATTGAGTGCAATAATTTCAGAGATTACTGTAATATTTTTACCGGGTATTATTGGTAATTTTACGTAAGGTATTTCAATATCCATTAATGTTGTATAGGAATCATCCAAACCGGTTCTTGTATATTCAGCTTTTTCATCCCATAATTCTAATTCAATAATAACTTCTAACCTTTTTTGAAAACGAATTGCTCTAACTCCAAACATACTTCTTATATCTATTATTCCTATACCGCGTAATTCCATAAAATGTTTTACTAAATCCGTACCTGAACCCATAAGAATTCCTTCACCTTTTTTTGTCAGTATCACAAGATCATCTGCTACTAATCTATGTCCCCTTTCAACAAGATCAAGTGCCACTTCACTTTTGCCAATTCCTGAGTTACCCATAAATAACATGCCTACACCATAGACATCTACAAACGATCCGTGAATAGACAAACGCGGTGCAAACTGATCATCCAGAAAGTCAGTGATCAAATACATCAATTTCGTTGTTGTATAATCTGAGCCAAAAATCGGAGTCTTATATTCATTTGCCAGCAAGACCATCTCAGGAGTTGGCAAGTTGTCATTTGTAATTATTAAACAAGGTATATTGTATTTAAAAAATCTTTCTAATGATTTCATTCTCTCAGCCTCAGAAAGATTTGTTAAATATCTCATTTCAGTATTACCAAAGACCTGAATACGGTTATGCGAAAAAAGTTCGAGAAATCCTGCTAATGGAAGTCCTGGCCTATGCAAATTGGGTTCTTTAATGAGCTTTTCAAAACCAACTTGTTCGTTCAAAAGTTTTACCTTAAACCTATTCTTTGTGTTATTGTAGAAATATTCTACAGTAATATTTTCTGCTTTAGTAATATTTTTTTCATCAACTTTCATTTTGTTGGCCTTGCTAAACGCTTTGTTTTAATTTTTCTTAATTGCTTTTTTATTTTTTCTACTGCAAAGGGAACTGATTTCTCAAATTCATCACTTTCCGTTGATACTGTAATAGTTTTTCCGGGAATTCGAAGAGTGATCTCCGACTTTTTAATACTATCCTTCAAATGCGTGAAACTCAATATAACTTTTACATCTAATATCTGATCATTAAACCTTTCTAAGGATTTTACTTCATCACTAATAAAATTCTTTAATGAATCTTTAGCTTTAAACTTACGGGATGTGATTAGAATGTTCATAGCTTCTCCTTTAAGATTTTGGATGTGCTTTCTTGTAAGACTTCTTTAGTCTCTCGATACTAACGTGTGTGTAAATTTGAGTTGTTGAAAGATTTTCATGACCTAAAATTTCTTTTACGGCCATAATATCTGCTTCCCTATCTAACATATGTGTTGCTGCGCTATGTCTTAATATGTGCGGACTTTTTTTATCTATATCAGTTACAAGCGATAAATAATGTTTAACTATATTATAGACAGTGTGACGCGAAATTCTTTCTCCGGATTCATTCTTAAATAACGGTTCAGATCCGTTTGATGAGGCAGTACTCTTAAAATATTCTTTTAGTACAACAGCAGATTTTGATCCTAATGGAACAATCCTAACTTTCGATCCTTTACCTAAAACTCGTATACTCATACTATGAAAATCTATATCTGAATAATTGAGAGAACACAATTCAGAGACACGAAATGCACAACCATATAGCAATTCGAGTATTGCTTTTATCTTAATTGATGATTCGTCTCCCTTTTCATCCAGTAATCTATAAATTTCCAAAAAAGAGTCAAGATTAATTGTTTCAGGTAATTTTCGTTTTACCTTTGGATTGGGGATTTTGGATATGGGATTTTTTTCAATAAGATCGTTTCTTAAAGCAAAATTAAATAATCTTCTTAAAGCGGAAAGTTTTCTTGATATCGTACTTTTTGTAACCCCTTTTTCACTAAGATTTATTACAAAATGACGGATTGTCTTTTCAGTTATCCGGTTGAGCGATGAGATTTCTTTATCATTACAGAAAGTAATAAACTCATTTAAATCTCGTGTATAGGCATCAATTGTATTTTGAGAAGCACGGCTTACACCGGAAAGTTCGGAAAGCATCTGGGATAGAGTTTCATTTATTGAGAGTTGCTTCATTTATATACCGAGTAAATTAAAAAATATTTTAATACTCTTCTTCCGAAGTCTCTGCTGGTTCTTCCTCTTCTTTTGCTTTCGGCATTGTCCAACTTGCAAAATCACAATCGGGATATTTATTACATCCGTAAAATATTTTCCCGCGTTTTGTTCTTCTTGTTATTACTTCCCCATCGCTGCATTTAGGGCACTTTAAACCTAGAGTAACAACTTTTGTAAAATCACAATCCGGATATTTTTCGCATCCGATAAATCTTCCAAACTTTCCTTCTCTAAAAACTGTCTTAGATCCGCACTTGGGACAAATTTCACCGGTTTCTTCAGGCGCGCCTCCGTTTGGTGCAAAATCTTTTAGCGATTTAATATTTTTACATTCGGGATAATTTGTACAGGCTAAAAACTTTCCAAAGCGGCCCATTTTTATTTCCATATCCGAACCGCACTTATCACATTTTATTTTTTCAAGGTTTGCTTCAACCTCAACCAGAGTCTTTGAAAATGGTTCATAGAAATCATTTAAAACTTTTAGGTAACCGATTTCTCCTTCTGCGATAAGATCAAGCTCACCTTCCATCTGGGCTGTAAAGTTCACATTAAAAATATTTCCAAAATTCTTTACTAAAATTGTATTTACTTTTTTGCCAAGTTCTGTAGGAATCAATTTACGATCCAGTTGTTCTACATATTTGCGATCAATAATTGTTCCCATAATCATGGCATATGTACTCGGGCGGCCTATTCCGTTGTTTTCCAATTCTTTAATCAGAGAACTTTCGGTATATCTAGGGGGCGGTTTTGTAAAATGCTGATTTGGTGTTAACTCTTCTAATTTCATTTTCTGATTTAATTCCAATCCGGCTGGGATTAATCCGCCATTACTATTTTGATCATTACTATCTTCTAAATCTTCATCATAAAGAGTTAAGAATCCATCAAATAAAATTGTTGTACCGGAGCTTCTGAACACATATTCATCAGCAGAAATACTTACTGTTGTAGTTTCCAATCTTGCTGATTCCATCTGACAAGCAATAAATCTTTTCCAAATTAATTCGTATAGCTTAAACTGTGCTTCATCTAAATACTCCTTTACAAATTCCGGTGTATATTTTAGTGATGTCGGTCTTATAGCTTCATGGGCATCTTGAACGTTCTTTTTATTTTTAGATTCGTAATTCTTTGCTTTTTCTGGCAGATAATTTTGACCGTATTTTTCAAAAATAAAATTCCGTGCTTCTAATACAACATCTTCGCTTAATCTCATCGAATCAGTTCTCATATAAGTAATTAATCCGGTTGTCCCTTCACTGCCAAGGTCAACTCCTTCGTAAAGCTGTTGGGCTAACATCATTGTTCTACGCGGACGGTAACGAAGCTTTCGTGAGGACTCTACTTGTAAACTACTTGTAATAAAAGGTGAATAAGGGTTTCTTTTACTTTCTTTTTTATTAAGATCACTTATAACATAATTATTTTTTGACCGAAGAGTCTCGGCAATTTTATTTGCTAACTCAGCTCCGGAAATTGCAAAATTTGTTTTTATGAATTCTTCCCAATCATTTTCAGTCATCTGAGGTTTTGGCGGAACTTTAATTTGTTTTCCGTTTACCTCATACAACTTTGCTTTTATTTCTTCCCCCTTTTCCGTTTTAAATACTGCAACTATAGACCAATATTCAGTCGCAATAAATTTTTCAATTTCTTCTTCGCGCTCACATATTAATCTCAAAGCAACCGATTGCACTCGTCCTGCTGAAAGTGAACTTCCGTATGCTTCTATAACCGCACGCCATAAAAACGGACTAACTTGATAACCGATTATTCTGTCCATCACTCGGCGGGCTCTTTGGGAAGTAACAAGATGATCATCAATTTTAATTGTATGAGTTAATGCTTCGTTAACCGCTTTCTTCGTAATCTCATTGAACATAACACGTTCAATTTTTTCTTTTTGTGCATCTGTTAATATATCAACAACATCTTGTGCAATAGCTTCACCTTCTCGGTCAGGATCGGTTGCTATATAAATCTTTTTTGATTTTCCCGCCAAAGACCTGATCTTCTTAATAACATCACCTTTACCGCGGATATTTACCAACTTCGGTTCAAATCCATTTTCAAGATCAATCCCGAGTTTTGTTTTTGGAAGATTTCGGATATGACCAACAGTAGCTTCAACAATATAACTTTTACCAACGTACTTATTTATAGTTTTAGCTTTTGAAGGCGATTCCACCAATATAAGATCTTTACTCATTATGAATTACCTTTTAATTGACAGTATCTGAAGAGTACAGTGTTAATCTGCTTCCAGGTAATATACCGGATTCATGTTCAACCAAAGATAAAAGAATTATCCAGTTGATTTCTCTTTTTGATACTTTATTCTCAGGAAACATAGTTATTTGGTCTAAGATCAGCTCCATATTTTCAACATCCAACAGACCGACATTTAATAAATGCATTATATAGTTGTAATTCTCGATACCTAATATTTCTTTTTCTAGTTCCGACAATAAACGGATACTTTTATTATTAATATTCTCTTTATTAATCTCAACTGCCTTTCGAGTTAATATTTTATCATAGATTAGACTAAACGCTATTCCTAAAGTTTTCTTATCGAAATGTTTATTCTTCATCAACTTACTATTTATTTCTTCCATCGAAGAATTATTGCTCAATCCTTCTAATATTTTTGCTAATACTTCAACAATTTTTGCCGTCATGTTTTCTTTACTAATCCTTTAGAAAGTTTTTTTAGTTTATGTACAAACAGATCTTCAACAATTTTCATTTTTTTTCTCTTAAATATTGTTCTATCATCGTATCCGCTCATGTGCAAAATTCCGTGAATCATTAATCTCAGTATTTCATTATTAAGTGTTACACGATACTTTTTACTGTTTTGCAATGCATCTGCAATAGAGATAAAAATTTCGCCGTCTAAAATATTCCTTTCGTTTGAATAATCAAAGGTGATTATGTCTGTGCTGTAATTATGCTTTAAATATTTCTTATTTATTCTCTGCATCGTTTCAGATAAAACAAAATTTATTTCCAACGATAAAATATTTAGATCAAGTTCACTGCAAATTAAATCAACAATTTTATAAAACAATTTTTTTTGTGTTCTAATTCCCTTCTCTTCATATATAAATAAATTCTTCAAGATATAATTATTTCACCTTATAAATATTATCTTGGAAAACCGGCTAGTTTTTCAGCTTCCCCGAATAATGACACTGCTTTTTGAAATTGATGATCCGATTTTAAAAGAGTTAAATACCAACCGTTATTCTTATAAAGATCGCGTGCGATAAATGCTTTTAATCTTTGTCGAATACTTCCTTTATCTGCCTCATAACCTTTTGCATCATATTTTACTTTTAGTGATTCTGCGTACTTAGCAAAATTTTGCATCTGTTCGTTACTGATCTGAAATTCATTTGCAAACTTTTGAAGGTTGCCGGAATATTTTTCTCTGAGTGACGAACCTTCTTTATCAAGAATTTTTCTCACAAATTGATAGTAAACATTATTTTTTCTCAACTCTAATGAATAATTAGAAACTTTACCGGGCTCGGCTATATAATCCGGCGTGATTCCTCCGCCGCCATATACAGTGCGTCCGTTCTTAGTTTTAAATTTTGGTTTAGAAGAATCTTTTTCGGTTTTGTGATCAACATTATCGCCTTCAGTTTCTTGTCTATCCATTACCTCTTCATAGTATTTATTTTTGTCTTTATAATCTCTCTGAATTTGTCTTCCCGAAGGTGTAAAATATTTTGCAATTGTTATTCTAACGGCAGAACCGTCATTTAATTGTATTGGAGTTTGCACAAGCCCTTTTCCGAAAGTTGTTTCTCCGATTATTAAACCTCTATCCCAATCCTGTATGGCGCCAGAGACAATTTCACTAGCCGATGCGGAACCCCGGTTCACTAAAATGATCAACGGAATTTTTTCATATGGATAGGTTTTACCGGCATGATATTCTTCGCTTGATTGTTTTAATCTTCCCTTATTATATACAATCATTTTATTGCCGTCAATAAATAGATCAGCTACATTAGATGCCTGCCTTTCATATCCGCCTGGATTATTTCTTAGATCAAGCACTAATCTTTTCATTCCCTTTGATGCTAGATCATTAAGCGCATTTACCATTTCTTCAGTTGTCGTTTCGGAAAACCGGGTAAGATTTATGTAACCGGTTTCATTGTCATACATTAGTGAAGCATCAACAGAAAATAAATTTATTTTGTCACGCGTAACTCTAAATGTTGTTACCGATTTCGAACTCGGTCTGAAAATAGTTAGATCAACATTTGTCCCTTTATTACCTCGTAATTTTTTTATTACATCTTCGTTTTTCCAACCCGTGCTATTCTTACCATCTATCTTCACTATACGATCGCCTGAAATAATCCCTATCATTTCACTTGGTCCGCCTGTAATTGGTGATACAACAGTAATCGTATCATTAATAATTTGAAACTCAACGCCAATTCCCTCAAAATTTCCTCTGAAAGATTCTTCTTCCGCTGTTTGATCCTTTGCAGAAATATAAACTGTGTGCGGATCTAAATTACTGAACATTCCTTTTATTGCATCTTCAGTTAATTTTTGTTCATCAACCTTATCCACATAATAATCTTCGGTGAATTCCATTACATCACCGATTTTTTTCAGTTGTTTAGATTTTTCAGAAAATGAAACAACATCATTTATCTTCAAACCTATTATCAATCCTAAAAGCAGCGCAAAGATTATATATGGCAGATGTTTATTAATATTTTTCATTATACCCTTTACTTTTGAGGACGCATTTGTGGAAATAAAATCACATCACGGATTGACGGCTGATTTGTTAACAACATAATTAATCTGTCAATTCCAACCCCAAGTCCTGCTGTCGGCGGCATTGCATATTCAAGTGCGCGTACAAAATCTTCATCAATCTGATGAGCTTCTTCATCTCCTTCTTCTTTCATCTTTGCTTGATCTTCAAATCTGCTTCGCTGATCGATTGGATCGTTCAGTTCGCTGAACGCATTGCAAATTTCACGTCCTAAAACAAATCCTTCAAATCTTTCAACAAGTCCTTTTCTTGATCTGTGTTTTTTCGCCAGAGGTGAAAGTTCGACAGGGTAATCAGTAACAAAAGTCGGTTGAACTAATGTTGGTTGAATTGTTACTTCGAAAAGTAGATCAATTAATTTACCTTTACTCTCCCCGCCTTCCATATCAACATTTTTTGTTTTCAGTAATTTTATAAGTTCTTCGTTTGAAGCCGATAGAACATCTATACCAACTTTCTCTTTTAGTTCGTCAACCATAGAAATTCTTTTCCATGGTGGGTTAAAATTAATTTTATTTCCTTCAATGTTGAACTCGGTGGTGTTAAAAACATTCTTTGCAATATTCGCAACCATATTTTCTACAAACGACATCATCCAGAAATAATCTTTGTAAGCAACGTAAAGCTCAAGCATAGTAAATTCGGGATTATGTGTTTTATCCATCCCTTCATTACGGAAATCTTTAGATATTTCATAAACACCGTCAAATCCGCCTACTATTAAGCGCTTCAAATAGAGTTCATCGGCAATTCGCAAGAAGAGGTCTATATCAAGAGCATTGTGATGCGTAGAAAATGGACGAGCGGTAGCTCCGCCGTATAACGGCTGTAGAATCGGTGTTTCAACCTCAACTAATCCGTTTTGATCAAGATATTTTCTTATCTCGGTTACAACCTTAGATCTTGTCTTAAAAACAGATTTAACTTCTGGATTCAGAATCAGATCAAGATAGCGTTGACGGTAACGCATTTCTTTATCGGCAAATTGATCGTGCACAACTTTATCTCCGCTTTCATCAATTGTCTCTTTCGGAATTGGAATCGGTCTCATTGATTTAGACAAAAGAGTAAATGATTTAGAATGAACAGAGATTTCACCTGTCTTAGTTTTAAAAACAAATCCTTCAACGCCAACTATGTCGCCTATATCAAGCAGTTTAAATACTTCGTAAGAATCTCCAACATCGTCTTTTTTTAAATAGATTTGGATCTTACCGTCCTTATCCTGAATGTGTGCGAAAGATGCTTTGCCCATTCTGCGTATTGCCATAATTCTTCCGGCAATTTTTACATCTTTGTTTTCATATTTTTCAAAATTATTTTTTATATCATCAGAATAATGATCAACGTTAAAACTGTAAGCAAACGGTTGAATTCCTTTAGCAAGCAGTTCTCTCAATTCGTCATGTCTTCGTTGAATGAGCGCATTAAAATCTAAATCTTGATTCAATGGTTCCAATATTCCTCCAAAATTCTTTCTTAATAATTACAAAATTAATTTCTAATAAAATTTACAAGACGGTGGCAGACATTATCCTCTATATAATTTGCAAGAGCCGGTGGAACTAAATAATTATTTACCATCATAGAAAAAACAAACTGTTCGCCGGAAATTGTTTTTAAATAACCCGAAAGCGCAGAAACATTATTGTTGTATCCCGCTTTTGCCCTAACATTATTTTCAGCTGAAGTTCTCTTCATTCTATCAATTAAAGTTCCATCAACACCTGCAATCGGTAACGATTCATAAAATTTCGAAAACTCATCGCTCTTGCTCATGTATGATAAAAGATTTACAATCTGCCTTGGCGTTACCAAATTTAAACGCGATAAACCGGAGCCGTCTGCCATTACCATACTTTCCGGATTTATTCCCATCGTATTAAAAAAATCATTACAAGCTTTAACACCGTTTTCAATTGTTCCGAAATTATAAATCTCTAAACCAATTGTTTTGAGAATCTGTTCAGCATAAAAATTATTACTGTTTTTATTTAATTCTTTAAGGATCATTTTTAGCGGGACGGATCTGTGTGTGAATATGGGGGTAAGATCATCCGACTGAATATTTTTTTCTGCAGTGTCAATTCCGCCGATTTTTCCTTTAACTATAATTCCCTTTTGTTCGAACACTTCTCTGAGAACAGTTAGAAAGAACATTGTAGGATCAGTTATAGAAACATGTTCGCTAACCGGTTTTGAATCTTTTTTAATATTGCCGGTTACACTAATTAGATTTGTCCCGCGCAATCTTTGTATTAAAACAGATTGTTCCGAATTTTCATCAACGGTAATTACTTTTGGCGCAAGCTGAACAAATTTTGTTTCCGGAATAATAGAAATTTTTGCCGGGTGATTAATTTCAGTAGGTTCAATCCTTATCTCGATACTGTTATCATCATAACTTAACGCACCGCTAGGAGCTTCGAACCAGCTTGATTCATAATCTAAAGTCCAACCTTTTCCAAGTCCTACATTATCGAAATAAGAATCATCTCCGTATATATTTCCTGTTATTGCCCAGATGCCTTTTGCTTTAAGCGAGTCTGCCCAATCTTCAAATATTTTTGTATGAGAACCTTCATAAAACCGGTTTGATATTGTTGGATCGCCGGCACCTTGAATTATCAGATCTCCTTTTAGCAAACCTTTTTCAATATCACCATTAACATAAAAATTTGTTTCATAAGTGAAATCGGAGCCGAGTAGAATAATAGCCGCAGCGCCTGTAAATAATTTCATATTAGAAGCGGGGATGAAAAGTTTATCGGCATTCCGTTTATAGATGACTTCTCCTGTCTTCAACGATTTTATCATTACTCCCCAAACAGCGTCGCTGAAATTCTTATCGTTGAAATAATCGTCAAGCTGATCGCGCAGCTCTACAAGAGAATTTAAACTTTGGCCGCTCTTTTTCTCATTCAATGTATCTTTCTGCTGTGAAAAAAGAACAGTTGTAAAGACGAGCAGAACAAAAAATATTTTACTTGCCGTATTTATCATAAATATTTTTTATTTCTTGATAAGATAATTTTCTATAACTGCCCTTTGGAATTCCATTAACCCTGAATCCGCCAAAACTATCACGGTCTAATCCATCAACAAAATAACCGAGTGCAAGAAACATATTTTTCACAAAATGATTTCTTCCTTCCACCGTTGTTACAACTAATTTGTCGTAACGGTTTCGAATAGGAAATTTAATTGCTTCAAAACGGCTTCTTCTTCTATCAAGAGTAATTCCTTTGAGCAGTTTAAGTTTATCCTCTTCAAGAAGCGGCTTGTTCAATGTTACTTTGTATTCCCTCGGTACATGATTACTCGGATGCGTAAGAAAATTTGTGAAATCACCGTCATTGGTCAAAAGTAGAACGCCGGTTGTATCGTAGTCTAATCTTCCAACCGGAAATATTTTTTGGTTCGTATCTATAAGATCAAGAACTGTCTTTCTTCCTTTATCATCTTCCGTTGACGTGATAAATGCTTTTGGTTTGTTTAAAAGGAAGTAAACTTTCTTCTGCGGTTTTATTTTTTCACCGTCAATAGCAACTTGATCTGTCTCCGGATCAAGAAAGAAAGCAAAATCAATTACAGTTTTTCCGTTTACCCGAACTCTTCCTTCTAAAATGAACTCTTCGGATTTTCTTCTTGATGCAATCCCGCACTCGGAGAGAAACCTATTCAATCGTATTTTCATTATCTTCTTCTAATTCTGATTCTATTTCGTTGTCCTGCTCAAGTTCAGACTGGAATTCTTCTTCTTCAGCTTTCTCTTCAACACCGCTCATCATAATTCTGCGTTTCTGTTCAAGAAAATCTTCATCCTTCATGATCTCTTCTATCTCACGAGGTTTCGGTAAATCACTTATTTGCTTCAATCCAAAATATTTTAAAAATTCATCCGTCGTTACATAGAGAAGCGGCCGGCCAACCGTTTCTGCTCTTCCGGCAATTGTAACAAGATTTTTTTCCAGCAAAGTATTTAGAGTATAATCCGAATTCACTCCGCGTATTGATTCCAATTCCGGTTTTGTTAGAGGTTGTTTATATGCAATCATCGCAAGAGTTTCTAAAGCAGCTGGACTTAGTCTTCTTTTTGTTTTTTCCGTTGAGAGATATCCCACATACTTTGCATGGTCCGGTTTTGTTGCGTGGATGTAACCGTGAGCGATCTTCAAAATTGTAAATGCTATTCCGCTTTGATCATATTTTATATTTAATTCATCAACGGTTTTTTCTATATCATCTTCAGTAATCTCAGTATCCGGTCCGTCAATTTCTTTAACAGCATTAATAATTTCTGCCGGGGTTAAAGGATCATCCGAAGCAAAGATCAATGCTTCTATAACCGAGTTGTAAATATTATCCATTTGCCAATCCGTAAATAATAAAATCGTTTAGTTTATTTGATGCACGAAGACCAATCTTCCCCGCTTTGACCATTTCCAAAATCGCAATAAACGTAACAACAATTTTAATCTTTTCACGCAGGTCTATCATCAAATCCAGAAAATCAATTTGATTTTTTTCTCCGAGCTTTGCAGTTATATAATCCATCTGCTCGTCAATTGTTATGTTCCACTTTTTAATTTGATGTACCGGTTCAGCCGGTTTTTCAAGTAAAACTTTTTTAAATGCTTTAATCAAATCATATATGGTAATGTTTTTAAGAAGTACACCGTAATCTGTAGCCGTTTCTTTCGGATCTTCATTAAAATTTCCCCGGTAATTATATTTTCTCTGGTTCGCTTCCATAAAAGAAAGTTCTTCCGACATTTCTTTATATCTTTTGTACTCAAGAAGAGCTTTAACTAATTCAGCGCGCGGATCAATCTCTTCACCTTTCTCATCAACTTCTCTCGGCAGCAGCATTCTAACTTTAATCTGCATTAAAGTTGCAGCCATCAAAATAAAATCGCCGGCAACTTCAAGATCGAGTTGTTCTAGTAGATGAAGATAATCCATAAACTCGTGAGTTATACGCGAGATCGGAATATCATAAATATCCAATTCATCTCTTCGTAGGAAAAAGAGAAGCAGATCGAGCGGACCTTCAAAATCTTGTAAGCTTATTTTATACACATCAACCCATTTTCATTTTTTGATGAACTTCGTTCATTGTCTGCTGAGCAATCACTTTTGCTTTTTTCTCACCGTTATTCAAAACATCTTTTACTAGATCAAAATTTTTTTCGAAAGTCTTTCTTTTTTCAAGTATAGGTGCGAGAATGTTATTGATCTTTGCTGCACAATTTAATTTACAATCCACACAACCGAGTGCACCGCTTCTGCAATCTTTTTCAATTGCGGGAATTTCTCCCTGATTAAATTTTTTGTGATAAGTAAATACCAAACATACTTCCGGTCTTCCCGGATCGTTCTTTCTTAATTTCTGCGGATCGGTTACCGCTTTACGCAATTTTTGTTTTACAGTTTCTGCATCATCGGAAAGTAAAATTACGTTGCCGAGCGATTTACTCATTCTGTGTCCGTCTAAACCTGGCAAACGCGCAAAGTTTGTTACAAAACCTTCCGGTTCGGGAAATACCGGATTGTTTGGTGAGTACTGAGTATTAAATCTTCTTGCAATTTCACGAGTGATCTCAATATGCGGAAGTTGGTCTTCACCAACCGGAACAGCATCACCTTTGTATAATAAAATATCCGCCGCTTGAAGTACAGGATAACCAAGATGTCCGTAAACTAAATTTTCAATATTTAGATCGCGCACCTGCTCTTTGAGTGTAGGATTACGCTCAAGTCGTGCCTTTGTAATCAGCATGGAACAAATTAAGAACAACTCCGTATGCTCTTTAATTTGCGATTGCCTGAACATTGGTGACTTTTCCGGATCTAAACCAGCAGACAGCCAATCTGCTACCATTTCAAGCGTATTCTGGTAGATCTCACTGGTTGATAGATCAGTCGTTAAAACATGATAATCTGCAACAAGATGATAATTCTCATATTCATCCTGAAGTTTTATCCAGTTTTCTAATGCGCCGACATAATTGCCTAAATGCAATCTGCCTGTAGGACGCATTCCGCTAAGAATTCTTTTCTTTGCCATAATAGGATTTTATCGAAATTTAATTAGATGTGCAATTATAATGAAAAATTAGCTCAGTCTCTCAATTTGTACACTAAATGGAATCTTAAGTATAGCGACAAATTCTGGTTTTTTGAAATTTGTTACGATTGGAACAGGTACTGTTTCCAAGAATCATCTAAACGCCCGGCGTTATTCCTAATAAACATGATATGGTTTGGCGCGTACGGTTTAACTTTCAATTTTAAGTGAGATTCTTCCGGAGTGCGGTCTCCTTTCCGGTTGTTGCAAGGAAGACAAGCGGCAACAAGATTTTCCCAGCTATCGTCCCCGCCTTTCGATCTAGGAATTACATGATCGAGTGTCAATGGAAGATCGGCTCTGCCGCAGTAAGCGCATTTATGTCCGTCGCGTTTTAAAATATTTCTTCTGGTTAGAATAATTTTTTTGTAAGGGACTTTTATATAATCATTAAGTCGTATAATACTTGGCCATGGAAAAGCTTTGTAAACCGTATGAATGCTTTTTTTTTCGTTATTAACTACTAATTCTGCCTTTCCTAGAAAAATTAATACGACTGCTTTTTTTACGTTGCAGATTGTAAGTGGTTCGTAGCTTTGATTGAGGAGTAAAACTTTAGCGTTAAGTGATCCATTTGTTCCGAATTTCCGTTCGAAGACTTACCTCCAATTAGAAAACGATTTATTGTTGTTGGTTTAATATTTCACCTTAAAACACATTGCAAATATCGTAATTACATACAAATAATGAAAGTATATTCTTAATTTATGACACCCAATGTAATTTAATGAATAGCCACGATCTTTAGCTCGTGGATTAATGATTACAATAAACATCGGCTTTAGCCTAAATAAACAACTCATTTTTGGCTAAAGCCCAAAGCTCAATTTTTTACTTTAGCCACGACTTAAAAGTTGTGGTTAGAAAAAGCTTAATATTTTTTATGATTATTAATTCTTTCTAATTATTCCGCCGGCAAGAACATAACCCTGTTCATCGTACAAAACAAGCGATTGACCAGGGGTAATTGCGTTTTTTGGTTCAGCAAATTTTATTTTAATTTGATTTTCATCTGCATAAATTATTTCTGCGGCAGCTGCTCTATCACTGTAGCGGATCTTTCCGAAAACAATTTCACCTTTTTTCAAAGATGATTTGCTTACATAATTAATCTCATCTGCTATGCATATGCTTTCGAGCAATTCTTCTTTGTCACCAAGCTCAACAACTTTAGATTCTTGATCTATGTTCTTAACATAAACGGGCTTACCGAAAGAACCCAAACCTTTTCTTTGCCCAACTGTGTAGAACGGAATTCCTCTATGCTTGCCTACTTTCGCTCCGTGATAAACAATATCTCCCTCTTCAACTTTATCCATTAGTTCCGGAATCCTTTCACGTAAAAATCTTTCATAATTATCATCTGCAACAAAACAGATTTCCTGGCTGTCGGGTTTCTTTGCGGTTTTTAAATCGAATTCTTTCGCAAGTTTGCGTACTTCTTCCTTTGTGTAACCGCCTAGAGGAAAAAGTGTTCGGCTTAAACTTTCTTGTGTTAATCCCCAAAGCGCATAAGTCTGATCTTTCTTCTGATCAAAAGAATATTTTAATGAATATCTATTTAAAGTTAGATTGTGTTCTACAACTGCATAATGGCCGGTGGCAACATACTTTGCATCGAGCGAATCTGCTTTCTTAAGAAGTTCTTCCCATTTGATTTTTCTATTGCAGACAACACAAGGATTAGGAGTTCTTCCGTTCAGATATTCATCAACAAAATTTTCAATTACGGTTTCTTCGAATGCTTTAGTGAAGTCAACTGTGTAATGCGGTATGCCGTAAGAATTTGCAACGTTCTTTGCATCAAAAATTGCATCCAACGAACAGCAACCGCTTTCATGTTTAGGCGCGCCGCCAACTTCCATAAATCCCCAAGTCTTCATCGTAATGCCTATTACTTCATATCCTTGTTTATGAAGCAATGCTGCAGCAACAGACGAATCAACACCGCCGCTCATTGCTACTATTACTCTCTTATCGTTCAAGTGATCCCTTTCCAATATTGTAAACTGTTGAACCTGTCTATCGTAGTAGAACAGTTAATCGTAGTATGGTTTCTGTTAACACCAGACTTAAGTCGGGTGTTACTGCTAAAAAACATTGAGTTTAACTGCTTTAACAGTTTCAAATTACTAACAACAAATATAAAGAAATAGTTTAGTTTTGTTATGATGTAGAGACGACTCGGCGAGTCGTCTCTACAATAAACTTAATTGTTTGAATGATTTGGTTTTTATGCTAATTTAATGTAGTTAAGTAAGTATGCATTGATAGTTTATACTTTAATGAATTTAATAAATCTAATTAAATATTTGTAGTTAATGCGATAAAAATAAAAAATTGTTGTCAGTCGTCTTATAAAGAAAGGAATAAATAACAATAAATATTAACGGAGGAAAATGTGTTCTGTAATTTCCAAAAGTTAAATTCTCATTCTTACTTCACACTTCTCGCTTTTATCCTTGTTTTAAATATTCAAATTTTTGGTCAAGATAATTTTGATGAAAAATCTTACAGCAGATTTTATGTAACCGGCCAATCATCAATATTTTCCGGAACAGCTTTTCCAGTTTCCTTTTATGCATACAAAGCAACGGGTCCGTCTGCAGCAAATTATTTCTATGCGGGAGAATTTGGTACATCAAGTGGATTGGGGTTTGGCGGAGGTTTCGGCTACCAAATACGTGAGGAAATTTTTATGGCTTCGGTAGAAGTAAATTATTCATTTAACTCACATCCTGAAAGTAAAGAAGTATTAGATGAGCAATTATTTAACGGTACAAATTTTACTTGGCAGAATTTCTCAACTACTTTCACTCAAACAGAACAGAAGAATTCAAATTTACTTTTATTCGGTAATGTCGGGTTATTTCCATTTGAAGAATTAAATCTGTCGTTTTACGGAACTGTCGGTTTGGGAATAGGATGGCAATCATTTAATTCTGCTGCAACTGCTTATGCAGCTGGTCGCGGATATGATATAAAAACAATAGGGAAAGCCGATTGGTACGATATAGGTGATTATTCAAGCGGTGGCAAATTCAGCAGAAGTTCTTTTATTATGATGTTAGGATTGGGATCAGAGTATTTTATTACATATAACATCAGTTTAAAAGCAGAATGGCAATATATTTTTAGTTCGTACAGTAGAGAGAATGTACTCATCAGCAGCGGTGTAGTAAATGTATATCAAGATAAAAAAAATTATGAATATAAAGTCGGCAACAAATTATCTATTGGTGTAGCGTATTATTTTAATGCCAGCGAGTGAAAAATTAAACTTGATAAATCTATATTAGGTTACTTAGATTTAGATAGTATTGCAACACAAGTAACGTAGTTTTCAGAATGGCTCATAGATATTTTTAATTCTTTACCGTGATTGAGATAATCTTTAAGTGCGCCGTAGAATTTTACTTTCGGAAGTCCGTTCAATTCATTGTATATCTCAACATCCTGCCAGCTATAAGCTGTATTGGTATCGTTTGAGAGTGCTTTGTAAATTGCTTCTTTAGCTGCAAAGCGTGCGGCAAGATGCTGATATTTGTTTTTGCGGGAAAGTGAGTAATCAAGTTCAGTCTTGGTGTAAATCTTTTTTAAGAAAGCTTTGCCGAACTTATCCACGCTCTTTTTAATTCTTTCAATCTCAATTATATCAATTCCGATTCCCAATACCATATTACTTTCTTCCTTATCGAATCGGAATTTTTGAATTGAATATGAAATTAAAAGAGACTGACATCGGCATCAACCTTAAAACCTTTTGACTTCAATTGTTCGATAATAATTTTTGTTAATTCTTTTGCTTGCTGAATTGTTGCTTTAAGATCATCCATCAAACCGGAATCGTTTAACAGTTTGCCAAAATTGTTCTGGCTCTTATTTGTCTTATCCATAAAATCATTTACCTTACTCAAAATCTCCTTCGATGTTTTCAAAACATCATGGACTGAATTGATTGTCAAAGTAATTGTGTCGCGGTTTGTTTCCAGGAAACTGTTCACGTTCTTGGTTAACTCATTCCCGGATTTCAATAATTTACTTATCTCATCTTTATTGTTCACAACAAGCTTGTTTAGATTATCCGTCAACTTGGTAAGATTTTCTACAGATGTTTTTAAATCGTTTGTAAATTTTTCATCGGCGATTGCCTTATTAAGTGATGTGATGGAAATTTTCACTTCTTTGATTACATCTACAAGGTCATTTTGAACGGAACCTAGCATTGCCATTGCCGAGGCAACATCACCTTCAAAGCTTCCCTGCTGAACTTTTTTATAGTCCAATTCATTACTTGATGAGCCGGGTTTAATTTCAATTTTCTTTCCGCCCATAAGATCAAGCATCATAACGGAAAATTTTGCGTCCTCTTTTATAATTATATCTGAGGGAATATTTAAAAGTGTTACTACTTTATCGCCGCTGATTTTTATATCATCAACATAACCTTTACGGACACCGTTAACTGTTACCGGATCGCCAACTTCAAGCCCCGATACCGAACTAAACTCAACGGAAACTTCTTTACGCTGTGAACTAACTGTCCAATTTTTTGCCCAGCCATAAATCCATAAAAGAATAATTAAGCCGAGTAAAACCGTAACACCAACTTTAATTTCTGTTTTTCTCTGGTCTTTCATAACGATTTATAATTTGTTTTATATGATTAAAATCCGCTGAATCCACAATACCATCGTGATAAAGAAAACGGGCTTCGTCCATAACATCCTGTAAACGTGTGATTGCAGAATCAAAATTATATTTTTTGGAATCATCTAAAAAATTATGAACAGCTATTTTCATTGAATCGCGGTAAACCGATGCCTTCACATCTTTTAACTTCTTGTCGAATTCATCAAAAGCCACACCAATGATCTTATCTCTTGAAAAATTCTTAAAGAAATCTTTTTTATATTTTACAAAATAAACAACTGTTCCAACAAGAAGAGTGAACACAACAACGGCTGAAATGAAACATCCTTTTTTCATTTATATCCAATACGCTAGTTCACTTTTTCAACAAGAACTTTATTTACACGTTTGTTGATTACTTCTTTCACGGTAAATTTATAGTTATTGTGGATTAAGTGAAACCCCTGATGCGGAATTATTCCGGCTTGATTAAAAATAAATCCTCCAACAGTATCATAATCGTCATTCTCCGATGAAAAATCTTGATCCAGAAGTTCATTCAATTCATCAATTGAAACTTTACCAAGGACCATAAAACTATTTTCACTCAATTTTACAATCTCATTTTCTTCTCGGTCATATTCATCACGAATCTCGCCAACAATTTCTTCCAGAATATCTTCGAGTGAAATCAGCCCCGATGTGCCACCATATTCATCAACAACAATTCCCAGATGCATATTCTTTTCCTGAAAGTCATGCAGAAGGACATTAATCAGTTTTGTCTCCGGTACAAACATCGCCTCACGGGCAATGTTTCTAAGAGAAAGTGATTTACGAATTCCCGGGTTACTTAAATACGGCAGTAGATCTTTGGCGTAAATTATTCCAATTACTTTATCTAAACTATCTTCATAAAGAGGAATCCTGCTGTGGCCGGATTCGTTAATAATCTTCATCAACTCATCAAAATCAGTATCGAGAGAAACAGCTATTATATCTACACGCGGAGTCATCACTTCTCTAGCAGTTACTGTTTTAAATGAAACAATCCCGTGAATTAATTCGTGTTCACCTTCCTCGATTGTTCCGGCTTCGATGCTTAGATCAGCAAGGTCTTTAATATCAGCACTATGAAGAGCCGTTTTTGTTCTATCAAAGTTTATCTTGGATGAAAGCAGTTTTAAAAGATCTGTTAGAATTTTTGATATAGGATAAAGTATGATCCCTAACCAATATAATGGAACGGCAGAGATCCGTACAAACTGAGCAGGATATTTATTAGCCCAAAGTTTAGGACTCACTTCACCAAATATTAAAATTAGAATTGTTAAAAGAGGAATTTGAATTAATAATGCTAACTGAACAGAAAAATTAAATAAATGCGCAGCTTCAAGAGCAAGCATTACTGCTATGATTGAAGCTGCCACATTAACTATTGTATTCCCAATAAGAATAGTTACAAGAAGTCGGCGAGGATTATCTAATAGTGATTGGAGATAGCTGCCTATAATTTTATGCTGCTTCTTAAATTCGCGTGTTTTCTTTTTATCAAATGAAAATAACGCAACTTCAGAACCGGAGAAAAAAGCCGAAAGAATAAAACAAATTACTATAAGAAGAATTTTTACAGACCAGCCAAATTCCAACTAAGATATTATCCTTGCTTGTTCAACATACACATTAAAATGGTAGATCGTCGTCAACACCTTGTGAAGCTGTGTCCGGTTCACCTGTGGAAAATGAGGATTTATCCCCAGCACTTTCTCCCCCACCAGTTTCTCTACCTTCAAGAGGAATGAGTTTTTCAGAGATCACTTCAGTGACATACCGTTTAACACCTTCTTTATCCGTATAATCTCTTTTTTGAATTCTACCTTCAACATAGAATTTCTTTCCTTTCTTTAAGGATTCTTTATAAAAATCCGGAAGATTGAAAGAAACTACATTGTGCCAAGTCGTTTCATTTACCCAGTTACCGTCTTTGCCTTTGTAGCTGTTTGTTGTAGCTACTGAAAAAGATGTAACAGATAAATTATTGGTTGTAAATCTTGTCTCGGCATCATTACCGAGGTTACCAATTAACATTACTTTGTTTAATGAGAAAGCCATAACGCCCCCTTATTAGTTGTTAATGAATACCATAATTAATTTATCATAAAAAGAGATAATAGACAACCATTACAGAAAAAGGAATTAAAATATTATCAACATCCTTTGGGCTAAATCCTTCTATAACTGTAGTTAGAAGGGCTGTTGAAACTAATAATAATATATTGATTTGTCCAAAGAATAGTAAATTAAAAATCAAAGCACCCAAAAGACCGAAACAAAGGAAGGCTATACTTCCTTCAATAGTTTTGTCGGAAAATATATGATATTTATGTTTACCGAATCTTTTACCAAATACCGGGGCTAATCCATCACCCCACCCAAGAAAACCCATTGATAATAATGCACCGGGCGAGTAAAAAAATATTGTTCCCATTATATTCATAATCACAGTAAAGTATAAAGGACCTTTTAGAAGTTCTCGTCTATCACCTGTTCTTGTCATTGTTTTCACAGCTTGATCATCAGGCTTAGCTGTAAATCCCTTTATTAGGAGTAATATTGTCCAGATTAATGCCGGAGTAATATTTAAATATTTAGTCCAATGTTCTGGACTATATAATGGCCAAAAGATTAGCCATGAACCTGCTGCTATATGAACTACTTTGCGTGATAAATCCTGGGGAAATCCTTTCTTTACTAAAAAATCCATTATTGCAACTATTCCAAACACATATACCAATCCACCGATCGTAACAATAATATTTTGTAAAACCGGATTCATAGATTATTCTACTGTAATGATAAAAGCATCTTTGAAAGACTGGATCAGCCAAAGATTATTGCGGGTTTTTTCTGCTTCTTCTTTTGTTGTAAATGGCGGGAGTTGAACGGCAAAAAGTTTTATCTGTTCCCTGTAAACAATACTCATGGTTAATTCAGTTTTACTTTTGTTTTCATTAATAAAAGTTTCAGCACGTTCTTCAGTTGTGAATGCACCTAACTGAATAATAAATTTCTTTGTACTAATTGCCTGTTCAATTTTAACCGGTTCAACTTTTACTTCTTCTACAGAAGGAACAGCTCTAGTTGTATCATTAATATTTACTGCATCTTTTTGTACATCGTCAAAAATATAAACATCAGGTTCCTTCTTCTCGGTCTGTTTAGTAGTGTCTTCCGAAGTCGAACATCCGAAAATTCCTATTAAAAGAATGATCGAAAAAACTTCTAATGCTTTCATAATCAAACCTGCATAAATTAAAAAGGATGACTAATGTCATCCTTAATTTACAAAAACAAAAAATAAATCGTGTAACAAACTCAATAGATTAAAATAGAGGGATGGTATAACTATCATCCCTCTTAAAAAAAATTAATTAAAATTAAAAGCTAAATTAAATCCGAACAAGTTAGTTGAGTTTTCATACAAACCATTAAATCCCATTGCTGAATCGCCTAAATCATTTTTGAATGAAATATATTGATAAGCTACATCAGCACGAATCATAGGTGTAAATTGATATCCTACGCCGAGAGTAAATTCATTACGGTTAGCACCTGGTAATGATGGGTCCATATATTTTGTAGGAATAGGTGAACCATCTCTAACATAACCTGCACGTAGTGCTAAATTTTTAATTCTATATTCACCACCGATTCTAAATGTGATTGAATTTTCCCAATATTTTGGTGACATCAAATCTTTCCAAGCAGAAGTATTTTTGTCGAAATCTACATTGAGATATTTATAGCTTGACCAACCTACAAACATTACATCGGCATTTATTGTCAAATCTTTTGTAGCATTAAAAGAAACACCACCGCGGATATCATAAGGCATCGTTATAGTAGTTTTACCTTTACCAGCAGGGAATAAATCGGAATGACCGACCGGGAAGCCTGTTGGTTTTGCTGGTAAACCATCAAATGTAAGGTCTCCTGAAAAATTCACTTCTACATTATGACGGTAAGAAAATCCAAATGAAAATTTATCATCTGGCTTAAATAAAAATCCGAAATTAAAAGTAAATGTAGGGTCACCCTGGCCCTCTAAATTTATTTTTACATTATTTGCAGCCGGCAAGGTTGCGCCTGGAGCTAAAGGAATAGGTGGAATATCAATTGCTTGTAAGAATGTTACTTTAGAAATTACGAAAGAAAATCCAACACCAACCGAAAAATATTCATTTACTTTGTATGCAATTGTAGGATTTACATAAAAAGTTTGTAACTCGGTTTTTACCGCTAAGCTTTTCCCAATCCATCCATCAGGCCACTCTGAACCAAGGCCATAAGGATTAAAAACACCTACGCCCACTGTCCATTTATCATTAACAGCGTAGGCACCATAAAAATTAATCGGAGTAAATGTTCTTGCAACTGTTTCTGTCTTGGTGGTTAAAGGTTTTGGTCCAGTAAAATCCACTGTAGGCATGATTAAAGTTGTACCAGCAACTATATTAAAACCCTTTACATTTGATAAACCAGCTGGATTAAAATAAATTGATGAAGCATCCGATGCCATACCAACAAAAGCACCTGCCATTCCCATGGCTCTTGCATTTTGAGTTCCAATTTGGAAACCACCTGCATATGCACTGCTTACAAATAAAATAGAGATTAATAATAAGGTAATTAATTTCTTCACATATCCTCCTCTTGAATGAATTAATTTCTTAGAAAATATAAGTAATTGTATTCTAAAAGCAAATAAGATTTCTTATTCAAATGTCAGAATAATGGAATTCTTTTCTACCGATTGTCCTTCTTTAAATAGGATTTCTTTTACAATTCCGTTGACCGGCGATCTAATTTCATTTTCCATTTTCATTGCTTCAAGGATTAACAACGGCTCACCAGCTGTTACCAAATCACCGATATTTTTTTTCAATTTCAATAGCAGCCCCGGCATAGGTGCCTTAATATTCAATTTCTTGGATGAAACATTTTTATTTTTTTGAAGATCGTTTGCATTTTCCTGAAGCTGAGTACGTACTAAGACATCAAAATAAGAACCGTCAATTAATATTCCATATTTCTCTTTTTCAAGTTTATGGGCTGTTATTTCGAAAATCTTATTTCCAAACTTCATCAAATAAGAGCTGTTATTTATTTGTGATACCTCGACAGTAACTTTACTGTTATTGATTTCTATTTCATTACCGTTATTGATTCTGATAGAATGTTTTCTATTATTGATGGTAATTATCATATCATTCATAATTCTGATCCCGCCATAAATTACTGGAATCAATATGATTTTTTGATACTGATAATTCCAATTCTTGCGATTTCAATAATGCTGAAAGTACCGCAGCAATTTCTTCATACTCTACCGATGAAGTATCTTTCCATTTATCCGGAACAAGCGGCATGAATTCGTTATCAAGAAAATTGATATCGAATGTTCCCTCTAAAAATATTTTTTGATTAAGTATCCATCTGAAAACCGGAATGTTTGTGACAACTCCGCTAATTTGATATTCTCCCAAGGCTCTTTGCATTCTTACAACCGCTTCTTCACGGTCAATACCCCAAGCAATAACTTTTGATAACATCGGATCGTAATAGATCGGTACCTCACTCATTACATCTATTCCCCTGTCAATCCGGATTCCGGGACCGGAAGTTAAACGGTGATGGACAATTTTGCCTGTAGATGGGGCAAAGTTGTTATCAACATCTTCAGCATAGATTCGGCATTCAACAGCATGACCATGAATTTTAATATCTTTTTGTTGCAGAGAAAGTCTTTCGCCGGATGCGATTTTTATTTGCTGTTTGACTATATCAATCCCCGTAATCATTTCTGTAACCGGATGTTCAACTTGAAGGCGTGTATTCATTTCAAGAAAATAAAAATTTTTATTTGAGTCCATCAAGAATTCTATTGTACCGGCGTTAAAGTAATTGCAGGCTTTTGCAGCATCAATTGCAGCAGCTGTAATTTTCTTCCTTGTTGCCTCATCAACAGCTATTGATGGAGCTTCTTCAACAACTTTTTGATGTCTTCTCTGAATAGAACATTCTCTTTCAAAGAGATGAGTATAATTTCCGAATTTATCCGCAAGAATTTGTACTTCTATATGTTTCGGATGCTCGATAAATTTTTCAATGTAAACGTCATCATTGCCAAAAGCTTTTAGTGATTCATTCTTTGCACGGTTGTATGCAGATTCAAATTCTTTATCATTGGAAATTTTTCGCATTCCTTTTCCACCGCCACCTGACGCGGCCTTAAGCATAACCGGATATCCGATTTCAGAAGAAATCTTTTTCCCCTCCTCAATATTTTTTATTGGTTCTGTTGTACCGGGTACTATCGGAACATTATTAGCCTTCATTAATCTTCTTGCTGATGTTTTCTCTCCCATCATCTTAACTGATTTTGAAGAAGGACCGATAAAAATTATTCCCGATTCTTCTACCATTCGAATAAATTCTGCATTTTCAGATAAGAAACCATATCCAGGATGAATTGCATCTGCCCCAATTTCTTTTGCCAGCTTTATAATTTTTTCTTTGTTAAGGTACGATTCGCTTGCCGGTGATGGTCCAATAAGATAAGCTTCATCCGATCTTCGAACGTGTAAGGCTAATTTATCTGCCTCGGAATAAATTGCTACAGAAGTAATATTTAATTCTCTGCAAGCTTTAATTATTCGATGAGCAATTTCACCGCGGTTAGCAATTAGTATTTTTTTAATCATAATTATTTGAATTCAACTATAGTGATACCATCACCACCATATTCAATATTTGCAAAATAGTAATTTTTAACGGAATGATTATTCCTTAAAATTCCATGAACTAATTGTTTGAGCGCACCTGTACCTTTTCCATGAAGTATTTCAACACGGTCAACGCCACTAACGTAAGTGTTATCCAAAAATTTTATTATTTCGAACTCGGCTTCATCAGCTCTTTTACCGCGAATATCCAGACGATAACTAATTTCATCTTGATTTAAACTAAACGATTTTTTTTCTCTTTGATCAATTTCAGATTTCCTGGCCGGGACCAAATCAGAATATTTTGTTTTGATTTTTAGCGTACCAACACTAAGCACAGCTTTATTTTTTTCTTTATTAATTTCTTCGATCACACCAACCGAAGTTGTATCCTTTATCGAAGCATAATCTCCTTTAGTCAATCTAATTTTTTCGTCTTTAGTCTTCTTCTCCTTCTTAAAGATTGTGGTACTTTCTTTTTTGATCTCTTCAATCTTCATCTTTTCTTCTTTAATTACTTCTTTCTTAGCTTGCGATTCGCGGATATTTCTTATTGATTCTTCAACCTTTTTGTTTACCTCACTCAAATAAGTTTCAGCTTTCTCTTTCGTCTGAGCTAAAATTTCTTTTTTCTGCAGCTCAAGTTTTTCAATCTTGTCTTGATAAAGATTTGTTAATCCCTTCAGTCTGGAATTCTCTCTTTCGATTTTATCTAATTGTTCTTTTAAGTTTTTTGATTTCTTTTCAAGTGACACAAGAAAATCTTCAATCTTGGTTTTATCGGTATCCAAGTATTCTTTTGCAAGGGTAATAAATTTTTCATCAAACCCGATCCTGTTAGCAACCTCGAAAGCATAACTTGAGCCGGGCATTCCTTGATTAAATTTGTATGTCGGTTTCAATTCATCGGTATCAAATTCCATAGAAGCATTTTGAAATTTATCCAACTGGTTTGCAATTAATTTCAAACTGCCGTGATGTGTGGTTGCTAAAACTTTCGCCCCTTTATCACGGAGTGTAATTAGCATTCCTGTAGCAATAGCAGATCCTTCTGCCGGGTCTGTGCCTGTTCCGATCTCATCAAGAACTATTAAAGTTTTATCATCGGCTTCTTCGATAATATGTTTAATATTTTTTAGATGTGAACTAAAAGTACTAAGATCATCTTCTATGGATTGCGCATCACCTATATCAACCAAAACTTTTTCAACAAAATGAAAATTGGAATCCGGATGTGCCGAAATTGGAATACCTGCAAGAGCAAGACAGATCAATAAACCGGTTGTTTTCAGAGTCACTGTTTTACCGCCTGCATTCGGTCCTGTAATAAGAATAACATTTACGTTATCCATCTTCAAATTCATAGGTACAGTATTCTTATGCCCGATCCGTTTTATTAAAATTGGATGGCGTGCATCAATGAAAGCGAAGGGTTTGTCTTCATTAAATCCCGGATGCGAGCCGATAATTTCTATTGAGTATTTAGCACGAGAAAATATTGAATCCAATTTGGCAATAGCTTGAAGCGATTTTTTTAACTCAATACTTATTTGCCCGATTCTTTCGGTCAATACTCTTAATATTTTTTCTATCTCTCTTTTTTCTGCAAAGTTGAGCGACAAGATTTCATTATTCAATTCCAAAGTTTCTTCGGGTTCTATATACACAGTCTGCCCCGTTGAAGATTCAGAATGAACAAATCCTCTAACGTGCCGTTTGTGTTCCGACTTTACAGGCAGAACAATTCTTCCGTCACGTTGAGTTATATATTCTTCTTGAACTAAATAAGAATCGCTTAGCTGCTTCAACAATTTTTGAACCTGTTTACGAAGCGCAGCATCTTTTTCTCTTATCTCAATTCGAATCTCTTTAAGCTTTTGGCTTGCATCGTCTCTAATGTCACCATTCTCGGTAAACACTTTCCCTATCTGATGTTCAAATACTTTATCAACTAAGAGTTGATCGGAGAATTCCCTTAAATATGTTTCTGAATTATCTTTTGATTTTAAGAATTGAAAAAGTTTGCGTGAAGTTTCAGCCAGTTTTAAAACATCTAAAATTTGTTTTGAAGTTAGAACTGAACCTTCAATTCTGCTTCGTGAAAGAATTTCATTGAGATCGGGTAAATATTCAAATGGAGGTATATCATTCTTTATAAGAATTTCTTTTGCTTCATTTACCTGCTCACCGTTTTTTTTTATTTCATCAATAGATTCAAGTGGAATTAAATTTTGAACTGCACTTTTGCCATTATCGGTTGAGCAATACTTTTCAATATGAGTTATAACTTTATAGAACTCTAATTTTTCTAAAACGTCTTTAGTAATCATTATTTTTTCTGGTGCGATTCAATTTGCGACGGATTATCAATATCGTTTTCTTCTATATATTTTTTGAAATAATCAGATGCTTTTGATTTCTGACCCATTGCAAAATCTATTGTCTTTGGAATCAAATTAAGAACAAAGTTGTAGGAAAACGAATTATTTCTTTGTTCGGTTTTTGGAAATCCAAAAATATTTAGGAATAAGAACAGTGCACTCATAAAATAAATAATCTGAACGGCGCCGATAGCTCCGCCAAGGACTTGATTGATTAAACGGTTTACTTTGTCGAACGGATGTACAATTCTTTTAATTATTGTCGCAATTAGAATTACAATTAAAAATATTAAAATACCCGCAATAACACTTGATAAATATTCATCGTTGTTAAAAAAGCGAACCAGCAATTTGCCGACGCTTCCCGAAAACTGAAAAGCTAATCCAATCCCGAAAATTAATCCTAGTAATCCAATGATCTTTCTTACAAGTCCGTCCTTAAACCCGAGTAAAAACCCGATCAGTATTATAACGATGATTATATAATCAAGATAATTCAATTACCGCTCAATAATTTTTCAACGATCTCTTTAACAATTTTCCCATCTGCTCTAC